>Ga0316204_10000528_pt1 | contig 139495 bp, 129 predicted proteins | sample 6monrhotite_MG_2_FD_205661 | JGI IMG/M metagenome (GOLD analysis project Ga0316204, IMG submission 205661) | Microbial mat bacterial communities from mineral coupon in-situ incubated in ocean water Damariscotta River, Maine, United States -... | ecosystem: Environmental > Aquatic > Marine >... | reverse complement strand
CTAAAGAGTGGACGCATTAAGATGAGCACCATATACACCCGCAAACGGTTCCGTAGCTCAACTGGATAGAGCACCTGCCTTCTAAGCAGGGGGTTGTAGGTTCGAGTCCTACCGGAATCGCCATTTTTTCATTAAGCCACATGAAGTTACGACATTCCAAGCGGCAGGGCGCATATGTTATCGCTTCTTTAGTCCATTTTGGCGACAAAAGAGGTCATTAGAATTTTTTCTAGACCGTTTTAGTTTTCAATTTCTTTAACTTTGGAGCAATGAAAAACATGCCGATAGCAATATAGAAAAAGCAAATACATAATACGAATACTCTACTTCCGCGCCCTGCTTCTGGACTATCCTGCGTGTCTATAATTCTGCGTGAAACCAATATTATTGAGGTAATTAACGCTACAAATATTGTGAGAAACGAAACCATTGCCATGCTTTCCAGAGCGGCGTTGCTGAGAAATGAACTGGTTGATGTGCCATCAGGAAGAAACACCACGCTAGATAATAAGCCAAAAGACAAGAACACCGCCAAAGCAGCAATAATTGATGACGCTGTTACTAATAAGGAAGGCGGCTTGTTTAATGCAGCCGAAGCAAGTTTGTTAGATGCCAAAATCCAAATAACATTTGGCAAAATTAGTAGTGTGTTCCCTAGAGCGTAAAGTAACATTGATGAATTAGTGAGCCCAGCACCCGTCGATATAATCAACGCACTGCCAAATATAATACTAATCCATGACAAAACTATAAGGCGTATCATTACTAAAGTTTAGGGTTTTGCGATAGAGAGTCAAATACTTTTTTAACGACCGCTTTCGTGGGTTTGCTGTCGTCCGCTTTGGGGGACTAGCAGAAACTTGCTTTGGAAGTAAAGGGCTTTATATGACGTTTAAACTTTCTTATTCAGGTACAACTTTGTGACACACTTTTAGACACATTTTGAGTGTTGTTGTCAAAAACTCTAATAAAAATAATACCCTATGATATGGGTTATCCGCCTTCTAAGCAGGGGGTTGTAGGTTCAAGTCCTACCGGAATCGCCATTTTTTATTTATAATGGGCGTCCATAAACGCTAGGAATGCTGGCCAGTCTTCTTTTACTACGCCGTGGGTGCCTGGGCGGAGCCAGAAGGCTATATCGGCGCTCGGTGTGTATTCATTTAGCTTAGCCTGTGTAAGTCCTTGTTTATTATAGATATTATAAGCTGGATTTGCGGCTTGGGCTGCGCGAAACGCCCCATTGGGGTCAGACCAGACATCACGTCTGGCATTGCCGAGAAATAATGGACGCGGGGCAATTAAGGCGAGTAATGCATGCTGGTCGGTGGTCATATCCTGTTCACGGCCTGCATAATCGGCGTAAACCCGCGAAAACCAGTGCGGGTAAGTTTTGGTGATTTCGCCGACGCTTTCACCTTTTTTGTATTTATTGAGGGATGCGCCTCCCGTGCCGGATTGGTGCGATATGACGGCACCAACACGGCTATCAAAAGCTGCAGCTACCAGGGCTGATTTGCCGTAGCGGGAATGGCCGTAAGTAACAAAGCCGTCTTTGGCAATGCGTTCATCGTGCTCCAATACATCAATTGCTCGCGAAAACCCCCAGCCCCACGCAGCGATAGCCCCCCAGCGTGTTTGTTCATCTGTGTGCCCCTTAGATAGCGCACGTAAGTCCGCCAATCCGCGCTCGGAGCGATCCGCGATAAATTCGGAAGGATACATGGCCGCCAAAGCATAGCCTCGCTCTAATATCATATCCACCGGCGGGGTCGCGATATAGCGGCCAAACACATAATTCATGGTTTTAGCCATAAACCCGTCGCCACCGCAAGAAAACCCAGTTCCATCAGGCTTGCTAACGCCCGGGTGTTGCACCGTGTCATGGTTTGGGCAGAAGCTTTGCAGTATGATGACCGGCACAGGTTTTTCAGAATTCTTGGGAATAACAAGAACCAGTTTAAGCGGGCGGCTAGTTGAGGGCATACCATTAAATTCGGCTGTGGCCGTAAGCGTGTATTCCTCGATGGAGGCTTTACCGCCGTAAGCGCTTTCTGAAATTATTGTCCTGCCTAGGATTTCCGTGCTGGATGCACTCGGTAAAAATCCAAAAACTTGTTGTTGCAGTTCTTCTTGTAGGCGCGGCCTGATTTTATCTTCCCAGTCTTGCAGGGATGTAGTGCTGGTCGCAAGAACGGGGCTGGCGGCTAAGCCGTTTGGTTTAAGGTTAGCTCTGCTTATGGTCAGTTTTGTTGGCCCGCAAGCTATCAAAACCGACATAAAAAAAGCCGAAACTATCCAGAGGGCCCAGCCCCGTTTGCGCTTTGGAAAAAACCTACGCACTAGGTTTGGCAAGGCGTAAACCCTCTAACGCTTGCCGCCAATCGTTTTTCATATCGTCTATATCCTCTAATCCGCAGGCTATTCGCACCAATGGCCCACCAAATTTTGGATCATGGTCACGGGTCAGTTGTGGATCACAATGGATTACAAGGCTTTCAAAGCCGCCAAAGGAAAATCCTTTAGCGAATATTTCAAGACGATCGAGAAGCGCCAGCACTTCGGTCTCGGTGCACGGTTTTAGCACAATACTGAACAAGCACGAGGAGCCGGTGAAATCCCGCTTCCATAAATTGTGGTTTGGATGAGTTTCGAATGCAGGGTGGATAATTTTGCTAACTTTATCATGGTCTTGAAGCCAATTAGCCAATGCAATGGCTGATTTTTCTAGTTGCTCAAACCGTGTGACGACCGTGCGAAACCCGCGTAAAATTTGATAAGCATCATCAGGTGATGTGGAATTGCCATATGCGACGGCGGTTTTAGCAACTCTATTCGCCGTAGCTTTTGTGCGAGAGACAACTGCACCAAACAAAATATCACTGTGTCCACTAAAAAATTTTGTGGCCGCGTGGACGACTATATCGGCACCCAAGTCAAGCGGTGCGTAAACCAATCCTGCTGACCATGTATTGTCTACAATAGTTGTGATTTTGCGCGGTTTGGCTATTTTGACAATTGCAGGCAAGTCTTGAATTTCCATACTGAGAGAGCCGGGGCTTTCCAATAAGATTAGGGTGGTATTTGTGCGAACAAGTTTCGCAATATCTGCACCAATACCGGGCGGGTAATATTCAACTTCGACGCCGAATTTGGTCAATTGCGTATTACAAAAATTACGGATCGGACCATAGCTACTGTCGGTCACTAAAATATGATCGCCCGCTTTGATATTTGCCAGAATAGACAATGTGTTTGCCGATAGCCCGCTCGGGGTCAGAGTTGCTCCCGCTGCGTTTTCCAACGCGCAGAATGCTTCGGACAATGCATCGTGAACAGGTGATCCGTGACGTCCATAAATCCGGTGACCGCCATTATACAAATCATCGGCTTTATCAAATAACAAAGTTGATGCACGGACAATTGGAGGATTAACACTGGTGCCGACGCCAATTTTTGGCCGACCTATATGAGCAAATTTAGTCGCGTTTTTCATTTTATTACATCCAATTTGGAACAGGTAACCCTTTCTTACGCAAGAATTCCGGATTGTAAATCTTGGATTGATAACGCGCGCCATAATCACAAAGCATTGTCACGATTGTATGTCCCGGTCCCATGTCATTTGCTAGGGCTATAGCTCCCGCAATATTGATACCGGACGAACCGCCGAGACACATGCCTTCGTTCAGTGTAAGGTCAAACAAAATGTTCAGCGCATCCGCATCATCGATTCGGTAGGCGTGGTCAACAAGTATACCTTCAAGGTTGTCGGTAATTCGCCCTTGGCCAATACCTTCGGTGATTGAACCGCCCTCGGTTTCCAATAGACCGTCCTTATAATAGGAAAATAGCTTGGAGCCGCCCGGGTCAGCAATGCCAATTTGTATATCAACATTCATTTTCTTAAGCGCTAAAGACATGCCGCCGAGGGTGCCGCCAGAGCCTACGGCGCAGATAAATCCATCGATCTTCCCGTCCGTCTGCTCAAACACTTCCGGAGCCGTTGTCTGGATATGGGCATCGCGGTTAGCTGTGTTGTCAAACTGATTAGCCCAGAAAGCACCCAGTTCTTTAGCTAATCTACCGGAGTAACGCACATAATTGTCTGGGTTAGAGTAGGGCACTGCGTCCACTTCTATGAGTTCTGCACCTGCCAATTTAATGGCATCTTTCTTTTCTTGTGACTGGCTACGCGGGATAACAATTTTGCAAATATAGCCCAGAGCTGCACAAACCATAGAAAGCCCTATACCGGTATTGCCAGCCGTTCCTTCAACGACTATACCGCCTGGCTTCAAACTACCCGCGGCTTCTGCCGCACGGATTATAGAAAGCGCCGCGCGGTCTTTCACTGATTGCCCGGGATTAAGAAATTCGGCTTTACCAAGGATTTCACAGCCTGTCATTTCTGATGCTTTATTTAAACGGATAAGCGGTGTGTTGCCGATAAGGTCAATTACTGAATGCGCGGGCATGATGTCTCTTTCGTCTGTAGCTGTGATTTTACAGGTAAGGGTTTCCTCTGCCCGTTCAAGTAATTTCAGATACACTCACAATAGTTTGATGTATAAATTTTACTTTGCAAACCCCTAGGCTTACGTCATATGGAGTTTAGGAGATTTTGATGACTGAAATGAATGCGACAATTAGTTTAAAAACGCCAAACGGCGGCACTTATGAAATTGGCAATGATAAACCATTGACCATTTTTGCTGGGCCGTGTGCTATGGAAAGCCGTGCACATGCGCTTGAAACCGCCGCCATGCTGAAAGAAATCGCCGATAATGTAGGCGTTAATCTGGTCTATAAGTCTTCCTATGACAAAGCGAACCGCACCAGTATTCATTCGCCGCGCGGTATTGGCATAGATGCGGCCTTACCTATTTTTGCAGAAATACAAGAGACCGTGGGACTACCGGTGTTGACGGATGTCCATACGACCGAGCAATGCGCCCGCGTCGGTGAAGTAGCTGATATATTACAAATTCCAGCATTTTTGTGCCGCCAAACCGATTTATTGGTTGCAGCCGCACAGACGGGTAAAATTATCAATGTCAAAAAAGGGCAGTTCTTGGCCCCATGGGACATGAAAAATGTGCTCAACAAATTGGTTGAAGCGGGAAACCCTAATATAATGGCCTGTGAGCGCGGCGCCAGTTTTGGCTACAATACACTCGTAACAGATTTTCGGGCTTTACCGACCTTAAAAAGCTTCGGTGCGCCTGTTGTATTCGATGCTACGCATTCCGTACAACAACCCGGCGGGCAGGGCGGTACGTCAGGTGGTCAACGTGAATTTGTCCCAACCCTTGCCAGAGCAGCGGCGGCCATAGGCGTAGCGGCTATATTTATGGAAACCCATCCTGATCCGATGTGCGCACCTTCGGACGGGCCAAACATGATCCCCACGGGGGAGTTTGAAGCGTTATTGAATGATATTATGGCGTTTGACCGTCTTAGTAAGTCTCTCTAAGTTATTGCTTTAACGGCTTTAATGGTAAAGTTACGGGGCTGTCTTCAACTTCGATGGTTTCCATTTCAAGCAAGGGGGCGCGTTTAGGCAATATGTCTTTATCGATTAAATATTGTACCCTGCGCACTGCATCGACCCGTAAGTCTTCGTAAAACAAATTAGACGGTAGAGTGCGGTATTTTCCGCCAAAGCGGCTTGGCCTCCGTAAGTTTTTCAACTTTGGTTTATCCAAAAGTAAAACTCCATTCTGACATTGTGCACCGGTCTGTTGCGGCATGGGCACGGGTGTAGTTTCAAAACCCAAGCCTTCTGCTGCTACTCCGCCCAGATGTAATCTTGCAGGGGCATAGTCGAGATCCGTAGTCCATAAAAGCGGGTTGACACATAATAAGGGACGGCCGCCAACTGGCTCCATATTACCAGCATTCCACACAAGAGTACGATCAACAAATCGTTGTACGCGTGTTTTTTCTTTTGGTTCAAATGCTCCAAAAGCAATGACACAATTCGTATCCTGTTTGCGAGCACAAGGCTTTATATTTGATGATGCGTCGAGCAAAAAAGGATGATCAATAATATAAGCCGCCGCCAATTTTTGGTTCAAATTATCACTAAAATACTCGGCCAATAATCTTTGTGCATGCAGACCACCTTGTCCATATCCAATAAGAACAATTGGTCGCTCAGGTGGGTTTTCTGCCAAGAATACTTCAAATGCACGGCGAACGTCCTGGTAGGCAAATTGCATCGCCAACACGGAATCATCCCTGTTATTTAAAAATGTATAGAGAGCGGCCTGCCTATATTGCGGTGCATAGACACGTCCAGCAGGCTGGAATGGCAATATATAATTTGGCAACACAATACGCTCAAATTCACCCCTGAGTTTTTCATCATTGATTGGGGCATTCCAATGAGTACGACCGAGGAATAGTGTTGGAGAAATGACAAAAACATCTCCGCCTTTTATATCAATTGGATCAATGGGCGGATGGGAACGGACGAGCCATCCAGTATCAGCGCTGTAGTCGGGGGCAATTGGTAGAGCCATGGTCTGAAAAGGTTCGCCGGGATCGTAAATTGACTGGAACAAATCATCCCGGTAATACCAAGAGGCAAGTATCAATAATACTGAAAACAACACTATCAGTACGCTTGAGATAATGCGCATATGTATATATCCTAATTTCGTCATATTTCACCTTTATCACGAAAATACTATTTACTGGTTAGCCTGATTTAGACTACAACACCATAAAGATATCCGAAAGCAATCATAATGACAAATTCGCCATCTGAACACCCCGCTAAAAAACATCATTTTTTTGCGTCACTGCGCAACAGTTTTTTTACTGGCGTAGTCGTGGCTCTTCCAATTGGTGTTACTATCTGGCTGATAAGCTGGTTTGTTGGCATGGTCGATACGAAAGTTAAACCGCTCATACCGTCTCATTATGTACCAGAATGGGTCTTTGCAATTCCCGGACTTGGCATCATTATTTCGATCGTCGCGCTGTGGATGCTCGGCGCAGTTGCCAGTAATTTTTTCGGTAGTCGCTTGTTGCGTTTTGGTGAAGACATCGTGTCGCGTGTACCATTAGTACGCAATGTGTATAAGACATTGAAGCAAATTGTTGTCACCATGGCGAACCAGAAAGATCAGGCATTTAAAGAAGTGTGTTTGCTTGAATATCCGCGCAAAGGGTTGTGGGCGATTGGCTTTATTACATCGGATTTAAAAGGGGCACCAGAAAAACATCTCAAGAGTGGCTATGTCTGTGTCTTCGTGCCGACGACCCCGAACCCGACATCAGGTTTTTTATTATTTGTGAAACGAACTGACCTGAAAATTTTAGATATGACGCCGGAAGAGGGAGCTAAGATGATTATCTCTGGCGGCATGGTTGCATCTGATGAAGATTTAAAGAAACTGGATGAGCCTACACCGTCGCTTTGATTGTTATCCTGACTGCATCAATTTGACGCCTACATCCTGTTCAAACAAATACAGTAAATTGAGCACGGCTTTACCACGTTCACTTTGTAGATTTGGATCTGTACTCGCCAGTAGCCGTGCATCGGTGACAGCGGTTTCCAGTAGAGATTTATGCTTATCGAGGTTTGCAAGTTTATAGGCGGGCAAGCCGCTTTGCCGTGCACCGAGTAAATCTCCTGAACCCCGCAAAGTCCAGTCTTCTTCTGCAATCAAAAACCCGTCCTCGGTTTCGCGCATAATTTCGAGCCTCGCTTTTGAGTTAACACCCAGTGGCCCTTTATAGAGTAGGATACAGGAAGACTGTTTATCATTTCGGCCAACGCGTCCCCGCAATTGGTGTAACTGCGCCAGCCCAAACCGCTCTGCGTGTTCTATTACCATTACAGTAGCCCCAGGCGCATCAACCCCGACTTCTATTACTGTAGTGGCGACCAGAATATCACATTGACCGCGCTTAAAGCCTTCGGCGATTGCTTCTTTTTCATTGGCTTTCAAACGACCATGCAATAACCCGACACGGCCGCCAAACCGAGCGGTAAGATGGCGAAACCGTTCTTCGGCCGACGATAAATCCAAAACTTCAGAATCTTCAACAAGTGGGCAAACCCAATATACTTGTTCGCCTTTGTCCAAAACCCGCTCCAGCCCGTCTATCACGGCTTGCATTTTTTCTACGGGTAGGATGCGGGTGTCAATTGGCTTGCGTCCCAAAGGTTTTTCATCAAGTCGTGAAATATCCATATCACCATATGAAGTCAGGGCGAGGGTGCGCGGAATGGGCGTTGCAGTCATGACCAATATATCGGGTTTTAGGCCTTTTTGGCTGAGACGGAGGCGATCCCGCACACCAAAACGGTGTTGCTCATCAATGATGGCAAGACCGAGGTCGGCAAACTCCACCTGTTCCTGAAACAAAGCGTGGGTGCCGCACAGCACATCAATATGTCCGCCTACGAGCCCGCTTAGAATAGCTGCACGCTGTTTGCCTTTGTCACGTCCCGTTAGTGCTTCTACGGTTAGGTTGGCAGGTGCAAGAAATGCTTCTAGGGAAACCTTGTGCTGCCGTGCCAATATTTCTGTTGGCGCCATAATGGCCACCTGTGCGCCTGCTTCGCAGACATGGGCGGCAGCCAATGCAGCAACGAAAGTTTTACCTGCACCCACATCACCCTGTAACAAACGCGCCATACGGGTAGGCGCACTGAGATCAGCTTTTATTTCCCCGAATGTCCGGGACTGTGCGCCGGTCGGCTTGAACGGCGCAGCGTCCAAAATTTCTTGCACATATTCACCTGCGGCCTGGAAACTTCGTCCGTTTTGTCTGCGTGTATGCTCACGCATAAGCGCCAATGCCAATTGCCGCGCTAATAATTCATCATAAGCCATGCGGCTACGGTACAATGTATCCTCGCCAGCTTCGATCTTACTGGTTGGTGCATGTAAGTGCCTCAATGCTTCCAGCCAACTTGGCCAGTTATTTTTCTCTACCATAGCAGGGTCGAGCCATTCGGGCAGTTCGGGGCATGTTGAAAGCGCGCCGACCACCGCTTTACGGGCCATTTTTTGCGACAAACCTGATGTCAAAGGATAGACGGTTTCAAATTCAGGGATTTGGTCTGCTTCTTTTACCGGGAGCATATAATCAGGATGGGTCATTTGCGGCTGTCCGCGAAAATGCTCTATCTTGCCGGAGATAACGACCTCGGCACCCTCTGGTAATATACGCCTCAAATAATCCGGGCGGGCATGAAAAAAAGTCAGTTCTAACTGCTCCGTTTCGTCGCTGACAAACACCCTGTATGGCAGCCGCCGGGTTGCACCGGGTTTATGGGTGTCGACCTGTACTTTTAAGATAACCATATCACCGTCAACCGCACTCGATATGCTGGGTAGACGTTTGCGCTCCACCAAACCGCTAGGCGGTGTCAGCACCACATCGCGTATGCGGCGGCCCATTGCTTTTTCAAGGTATTCAGCAGAGCGTGGACCCACACCGGACACGGTGCTGATATCTGCAAATAAAGGGAATAAAATATCTGGTCTCATGAGGTCATTTTGCGCCTAGTTTTTCATTCCTGCAAGGCATATAGGGGGTTCTTGGAGATTCTTATGCCAGAAAAAGAAAAAGAAATTGAAAAATCTAAACGTATTAAGCGTTTAATACACCGCTCCGGATATCGGGGTTTTAAGGAAGTTGATTTATTACTCGGCGGCTTTGCAAAAGCTCATGCCGCAGAGTTGAGCGAAATTGAATTTGCACAATTCGAAGACCTGCTCGCAGAAAAAGATCACGACATTTTTGACTGGATTACGGGCGCTCAACCAACACCAAGCGAATTTGATACGCCGTTATTCGCTAAACTTTGTAGCTTTACGCCTGATATCTTAAAATAGTGCAAGCCGTTCAGACATATGCAGATGCCAAGGGTATTTGGCAGGTAGGAGAATTGGCTGAAGGTGCCGATGCCTATGTTTTTGCGCGTGCTGCCCGTCGTCGTGGTGGTTTAAACATATTCATTGCGCGTGACGACAGCCGATCCGGGGCGTTTCGGGGGGCGGTAGAGTTTTTTGCGCCCGAGATAGAAGTACTGCAATTTCCGTCTTGGGATTGTTTACCCTATGACCGCATATCACCAAGCCGAACTATTACCGCCAAACGCGCAGGGTGTCTGCATAAATTGCAGCATTTAGACGGGAACCACCCAACCATCCTCGTCACCACGATCAATGCCCTGTCCCAAAGAGTGCCGCCGCGTGCGGTTATGGATAAGGCGGGTTTACGTCTTGTGCCGGGTGAACACATTAAGCGGGAAGACTTGGAGCAGTATTTTACCGCGAACGGTTATACCCGTGCTTCGACGGTGATTGAACCGGGTGATTACGCACTGCGCGGAAGTTTGGTCGATGTATTTCCGCCTGGATTTGACGAACCGGTAAGGCTCGATTTTTTCGGTGATGAATTAGAATCTTTACGTTCATTTGATGCGGATAGTCAGCGCTCCACTACCGAACACAAGTGTATTGATTTGGCACCGGTCAGTGAAGTGTTTTTGAACTCTGAAAGCATCGCGAAGTTCCGTACATCCTATATCGCAGCTTTTGGCGGCGGACTAAGCGACGACCCGGTTTACGCCGCCGTTAGCCAAGGTATTCGCTATCAAGGGCTAGAACATTGGTTGCCTTTGTTTACCAATACGGTCGAAACATTATTTGATTATGTACCGGATACGACCTTGTGGGCTTTTGATGCATTATGCGCCGAAGCAGGTGTAGAACGCGAAAAATTGATCGCTGATTATTTTAAAGCACGCGAAAACCACGAGGAAGAAAAGTCTGCTTACAAAGCTATACCGCCAGAGCGATTATATCTGATGGGGGATGAGATTGAGCAAAGACTATCAGGTTTGAGTGTACGCAAACATTCGAATTTTTCCCTGGAACTCTCTGACAACACTATGAATATGGCAGCGTCTGCGGCTCGTAATTTTTCCAAAGAGAGGCAAACCGAAGGCGTAAACGTTTTTGATATCGCCACTAGGCACCTCAAAGAATTGGCGAAATCTGGTCAAAAAGTGTTGCTTGCCTCATGGTCGGGCGGGTCTAGCGAACGGCTCGGCGGTGTATTTGCAGACCACGATCTTGTCATTGGTTCTATTGATGCCGCCGCAGATATGGCTAAGCTAGCACCGGGGCTAATCAAACGCATTGTCCTGCCCATTGAGAACGGATTTACATATGGCGACCTGAGTGTCCTAAGCGAGCAAGATATACTTGGCGACCGGTTGGTGCGCCGTGGCCGCCGACATAAGGGTAAGAATTTTATCGCCGAGGTTTCTGCGCTTTCACAAGGCGATCTGGTTATTCATATAGACCACGGTCTTGGTCAGTATATAGAGCTTAAAACCCTACCTGTGCAGGATGCACCCCACGATTGCCTTGAGATTGAATATGCAGGCGGTAGCACTTTATACTTGCCAGTAGAAAATATCGAACTTTTATCACGGTACGGGGCAGGCAGTGAAAACCCGGTGCTGGACAGGCTCGGCAGTACGGCGTGGCAATCGCGCAAGGCTAAAGCTAAGCAGCGCCTAAAAGATATGGCAGGCAGGTTGATTAAGATAGCTGCCGCACGCGCACTTAAAACCTGTGATCCCGTGGAGGTGAACCTCGGGGAATATGCAGAATTTTGCACCCGTTTTCCCTATGTGGAAACCGAAGACCAAATGAACGCCATAGAAGACGTCGTCGGCGATTTAACCAGTGGGCGACCTATGGACAGACTGGTTTGCGGGGATGTTGGGTTTGGCAAAACGGAGGTGGCTTTGCGTGCGGCATACCTCATGGCTATGAGCGGGCAGCAAGTGGCTGTCGTAGCACCAACTACGGTTTTAAGCCGTCAGCATTTTGCGACATTTATGCAGCGGTTCAAGGGACTGCCTATAAAGATCAGGCAATTATCACGGCTCGTAAGTTCCAAGGACGCCAAAGCCGCCCGAGAAGAACTAGCATCAGGTCAATGTGATATCATTGTTGGTACCCATGCTTTATTAGCAAAGACGGTGAAGTTTTCCGATCTTGGACTATTGGTCGTTGATGAGGAACAGCGCTTCGGGGTCGGCCACAAAGAGCGTTTGAAAGCCCTCCGGGCTAATATTCATGTGCTGACGCTGACGGCTACGCCTATTCCGCGTACCTTGCAAATGGCGCTTTCTGGTATCCGCGATTTATCCTTAATAGCGACACCGCCAGTAGACCGGTTGGCTGTGCGGACATATATTACGCCGTGGGACCCGGTCATATTGCGCGAAGCCTTGCTACGAGAACGTTACCGCGGCGGACAAAGTTTTTTCGTTGTGCCGCGCATTGCAGATTTGCGCCGCTGTGAAAATTTCTTGGCGCAACATGTGCCTGAAGTGAGCTATGTTATGGCCCACGGCCAGATGAAGCCGTCCGCACTTGAGGACGTAATGACCGCTTTTTATGACCATAAATATGATGTGTTGCTTTCAACGTCCATAATTGAAAGCGGCCTGGATATTCCGGTCGCCAATACTATGGTGATTTACCGCGCCGACCGTTTTGGCTTGGCGCAGCTCTATCAAATGCGCGGTCGGGTTGGGCGTTCCAAAGTCCGAGCATATGCCTATTTATCGACTCCAGAACAACATATTATGACCAAGGGTGCGCAACAACGTTTAAAAGTATTGCAATCTTTGGATACTCTGGGGGCAGGGTTCTCTTTGGCTAGCCATGACCTTGATATGCGCGGCGGTGGTAATCCGCTCGGAGAAGAACAATCAGGTCATATCAAAGACCTAGGGGTTGAACTGTATCAACATATGCTAGAAGAAGCCGTAGCGGAATTGCGTGAAGATGATAGCGTCACTAACCGTTCCTGGTCACCTCAAGTTAATGTTGGTGTGCCTATTATGATACCGGACACATATGTGGAAGATTTGCATGTGCGTTTGTCCCTTTATCGCCGCTTGTCCGAACTGGAAAATGCACAAGAGGGTGATGCTTTTGCGGCTGAACTCATCGATAGATTTGGGGAGCTACCGCAGGAGGTACATTATCTCTTGCAAGTTATGTCGATTAAACGTCTCGCGCGCACTGCAAAAGTTGCCAAAATAGATGCGGGTCCAAAGGGTGCCGTATTCACTTTCCGTCATGAAGACATCAAAGACCCGGCTGTTATCATGGGGGCGATGCAATCGCATCCAAATTGGCGATTGCGGGTAGACCAAACAATATTTGTCCCGGCAATTTTGCACGACCCTAAAGTGCGCTTAAATACTGTAGAGCAGACTTTAACGACCTTGGTGAAGGGTTAGGCAGCAGAAATAGTGGCACCTGCCGTATTGAGGGTGGTCATGGATAATTCCAGTTTTATTTTTAAAACGGCTCCGGTCAGCGGGTCGCTGAGAGTCGCGCACTTCAAAATAGATTCGATCCGTTTAATGACCGGGTCAAGTTGGCCTGCGGTTTGGCCAGGGAATGAAATAGCAAATAGATTAGGTGCAAGGCGAGCTGTAATATCTTGTAAACGCACAAGATTTTTAATCATTGCGCCAATTTGTTGATAGGATGCTGCTATAGCCTCATCCGTTTTGTTGTCGTCACTCGGGGAGACACGTATCAGACACAAAGACACAGGCATGTCTTGTTTGTCGTAGAATTTAAACACACGCGCGAGATGTGCATTAAAAAACGATTTGTTGTAAAGCTGAGTCCCTGTATCAGTACAAACATCACCGCCAAGCATTCCAAACTCATGTTTCAAACTTTGGTGTAAGCGGTGGAAATTAGCTTGCTCCAAAATACGCTTACTAATATCCTCCAAATTACCGTCTGCGTTTAATATGTCGTTCATACCAGCATCAAAAACCGCATCATGATCTTGACTACTCAAAGCATTTGCCATCAATAGTGCAGGTAAGTGGTATAGTTTTGCATTTTTACGCATTGTTTGCGTAATAGATAGGGCCGCGTCCAAGGAGGCTAGCCCGTTCATAACCACGGCATCAAATTTTTGTTCGTACAAATAATCAAATGCAGTAAAAGATGTGAACGCAGCAATTACACGAACACTTTTACGCTGCAAGGCATTGATAATTACCATAAATTCAGGGGAGGCCTTACCAACAAAAAGGATTTTAAATGGAGCGTTTTCAATAGCCTTTGGATGTTCATGGGTAATGCCGAAGTCGCGCTTTAAAGTTTCGAGCCTCAAGCCTATTTCTTGTTCCATTTGGGCTAAGCGAATAAGTCCGATTGTGCGCAGAACAACTTGTGCAGGATGGCACGGTTCCAGAAGGACAGAATCCAAAGCTAAATCTGTAGAGGCCTGTGATGTTGTTAATGCCAGAACCGGGATATTAAGTCCGGTGTATCGAGCCTTGATTAAAGCAATTATTTTATTGGTTTGCTGAGTGATTTTTTGGGTTCGCAGTATTATGGCTGCAGGCGGACGTTCCGGTAGTTTTTCGTTTTCCCGGCAGTCAATATCAAGACTGATGGGTACAAAGCCGCGTATCTCAAATGCCCTATCTATTGCCTTATGTGCCTGAGGGGCACTGGACAAGATTAACACAGATTTCACTATTTCATTCATGAAATACACCCAATAGAATCATCACGCTTACTCCTAGTAAAGAATGAGCGTTACTTGGGCGTAAACAAAACTTGGGTTTATGGCCAAGTAGAAAACTGGCTAGTTCTCCATCTCATATTTATTCATATAGGTATGAGATGGAGAATACAATTCACTTGCTAGCCGAAGGGTTTGCGTTTTTGCCACCAACCGGACTTCTTTGGGCCAGCTTTTTTTTCTGCTTTCGCAGGCTCAGCAGCTTTAACTTTGCTGGCCTTAGGTTTCTTTGAAGTCTTTGCAGAAGGTTTTTCAGCGGGTTTTTCGGAAATTTTATTTGATACTTTCTTACGTCCTGGTGTTTTGGCTTTTGCTTTAGGTTTGTCAGCAACTTCAGGAGTTGTGTCCGCAGTTTTCACTTTTCTTTGTGCAGGTTTTTTAGCTGTGCTTTTTGCAACTGATTTTTTCTCGGTAGCCTTGTCAGTTTTTGCTTCCTTTGCATTGTCTTGCTCGGCTTTTTTGGCAGCAGGCTTGCGTCTCCTTCGTGGTTTTTTGACATCCGGTTTTTCAGAGTCCGCTTTTACGGATTCTGGTTTATCAGTGTTTTTTCCCTCCACCTGTGCTGTGGATGATTTTTTTGAAGACGACCTCGACTTTCGAGTCGGCTTGTTAGTTTCGGCTTCCTTGTCTGTTGCCTTTTTTCTGCCTTTAGTTTGAGCTTGAGAAGCCTGTTTAGTTTTATTCTCAGTCTCAGCCTCAGCCTCGGCATTGGTTTCGGTCGCTTGGTTCTCTTTGTTGGTGTCAAGATTTGGGCGGCGGTTTCTGCCGCCGCGTCTACCGCGTCTGCGGCGACTACGAGATGTTTTTGTGGTTTCGTCTTTCTCTTGTTTATCTGAACTCTCCTCAGCGCTACCCTCGTCGGGTTTATTTTTCTGACTGATTTGGTTCTTGTTGGGCTTTGAGCGGCGCGAATTGGCGGATTTGCGGTGCTCTTTGGCGATTTCATCTAATGGGTCAACACTTGATCCGGATTTCTTTGCCGTAATATCAATAGTGAACGCAGGCCTTATGAGGCTATCATCAGCAATAATTTCAGTAAACATGTCGTTGTCAGCTTCAATGGTATTCACAAGTTCGCGTTTATCATTGAGTAAATACGCTGCGACTTTTGGCGTAACTTTCAAACGGATACGCGCAGCACGGCCGCGTACACCTTCTTCTTCGACGGCACGAAGAGCTTTTAAGGCACTGGATTCAACGGAACGTTTGCGACCAACACCGTGGCAATGTTCACATGATGCGCTAGAGCCTTCCAATAAGCTACGGCGGCGGCGTTGCCTTGATAATTCCATCAGACCAAATTGGGAAATACGTCCCATTTGCACGCGTGCACGGTCTTGGGCTAGAGCGTCGCGCATCTTCTTCTCGACTGCACGGTTATTACGATTTTGGTCCATGTCAATAAAGTCGATAACGACAAGCCCAGCCAAATCACGTAAGCGCATTTGGCGTGCAACTTCTTCTGCTGCTTCCATATTGGTTTTAAGTGCGGTGCGCTCAACATTGCGTTCCTTGGTAGAACGGCCAGAGTTTACATCAACGGACACTAGAGCTTCTGTTGGGTGGATAACTAAATAGCCACCCGACCTAAGTTGGGCAATAGGCTCTAGGCAGCCCTCAATTTGGCTCTCGACTTGGTAACGAAGAAATAGCGGAATGTCGTCCGTATAAGGCTGAACATTTTTCGCATGGCTCGGCATCAACAGCTTGATGAAATCTTTGGCAAGGCGGTAGCCTTCATCACCTTGAACATACACTTTATCAATGTCTTTGCCGTACAGGTCGCGGATTGATCGCTTCACCAAATTGGCTTCCTCATGGATTAAACAAGGAGCAACACTTTTCAGCGTAGTGTCGCGAATAGTGTCCCATAATTTGGAAAGATAAGTGAAATCGCGTTTAATTTCTGCTTTAGTCCGCTTGGCACCAGCAGTGCGAACGATTAGTCCCATACCCTTTGGCACGGATAGCTCGCTCATGACGGCTTTTAAGCGTTTACGGTCTGACCCGTTGGCGATTTTACGCGAAATACCACCGCCGCGCGGTGTATTTGGCATGAGTACGCAATAACGCCCTGCCAATGACATATATGTGGTAACGGCTGCGCCTTTATTGCCGCGCTCTTCTTTAACGGCCTGGATCAGCAAAATTTGGCCACGCTTGATAACTTCTTGGATTTTGTAGCGGCGCTTAGAGATGCGCTTGCGACGCTTATTGAGTTGTTTTTCTTGTTCTTCTTCTGCTTCCTCATCAGAAACCTCAGTGACATCGCCGTCATCACCGTTTTTCTTCTTGGAACCTTTGCTTGTTATATCCTCTTCAGCATCGTCTTCTTCGTCAGTGTCCTCAGCCTCATTTTCAGAATCAGACTCATCATCCTCTTTTTTAGTGACAGATTTACCCTTGCGCCGTTTCTTGGCTACAGGTTTTTTCTTTTTCTCATCTTCTTCGTTTTCCTCCTCATCGGCCTCGTCTTTTAAGTTTTCCGCGTGCTCAGCTTCTATAAGAGCCTGACGATCTTCCATGGGTATTTGGTAATAATCAGGATGGATTTCTGAAAACGCTAAGAAACCGTGGCGGTTGCCGCCAAATTCAACAAAAGCTGCTTGTAGTGATGGTTCTACCCGTGTGACCCGGGCAAGATAAACATTTCCGCGTATTTGTCGCTTTGCAGCGCTTTCAAAATCAAGTTCTTCTAGGCGGGTTCCGTCGACCACTGCCACACGGGTTTCTTCCGGGTGGGAGGCATCGATTAACATTGTTCGTGACATAAAATTCTCCAGAGCCGCTATAACTCCGGTGGAAACCTATTTGTGGCGCACGGTTTTCCTCGATAGGGATAGGCACCAGAAATTTATTTAAAGAAAGGGGTTTATTTAAAAATAGAGATTCGTTTAAATGAAGTTTCGCAAAGGTGAGCGGCTTAATGTGTGTTATAAATATATGATAAAGCGCAAATGTTTTGGCGTTAGTGGCTGACGCAAGGTTGCTCGCGTGCTTTTGTATGCCGATATTTCCAAAAATGCGCATAAAATTCCTAATTTAGCTCCAAAGTGGAGCTTTAAAGTCTGGTTTTGACGAGTCGCGCCAAAGCCTTTGCGTGTATGTGGCACATTAAAACCAAAATTGCCAAGAGAAAATTGTAAAGACGCAGCTGTATTTTTTTCGAAATCGTAACCTTTCGTCAAAAGTCTACAGGCATTAGGGATGATATGAGGTTAATTGCTTTGCCATTGCGAATACTCTTGCTTGCAGGTTTAATGATGTTCAGGTGCGATGCTGTGGCTGAAATCATATCTGACATCCGTATAACGACAACGGATAGCCAGACGCAACTGCACATTGGCCTTGATTCTGATAGTAAGCCCAATGTGTTCACTATAGACGGTGACAAGCCGAGAATTGTGATGGATGTGGCAGGAACGCGGGTAAGTTCGGCATTGTTGAGCAAAGCGAAAGACAAGGGATATTTTAGCGGAGACGGCGCCATCAACAAAATACGGTTCGCCAAACGCGGTGAGGACGAACTTCGTCTCGTCGTTGACCTTAGTATCGGGGCTAAATATCTATCCCATACCTATAAAAATGATATCTTGACTGTGGTAATGACAGGTGGGGTCAATACTCAAGTGGTCGATAGTGTTCCCGTTCCTAAATTAAAGGCATCTCGCCGTGCAAAAATAGAAAAAAAGCCAGTAGAAAAAAAGCCAGTAATTGTGATTGACCCAGGCCATGGTGGTCACGATCCTGGGGCTATTGGTAGTGCTAAAGTCAAAGAAGAGACTGTGACTTTGAAAGCGGCATTGGAACTACGCCGGCAATTATTGGCTAGTGGTAAATACAATGTAGTTATGACCCGTATGACCGACAAATACGTAGAACATAACAAACGCGTCCTTATAGCTCGTAAGGCTGGTGCGGATTTGTTTATTTCTCTCCATGCGGATTCTCTTAAATCGTCTGCAACCCGCGGCGCTTCCGTATATACTTTGGCAAGCCGCGCTGAGGGGCGGACCTTTGAAGTCGTCAACAATCAAAACTGGGTTCTTGATGTGGATTTAGCCCGTAAATCCGTCCCCGTCAGTGATATCCTTGTTGACCTAGCGCAAAGAAAAACATTAACTAAATCAGAGCAATTTGCCGACATATTGATTTCAGAATTGCAAAATAAAACCCATATGCTGGGTAACTCACATCGCCGGGCAGGTTTATATGTTTTACTCGCTCCAGATGTGCCAGCAGTGCTTTTGGAAATGGGGTTTATATCCAATAAAACGGATGAAAAGCTCTTGAATTCATCGTCGCACCGTAAAAAGCTCATGAAAGGTGTCACAACTGCTATAGATCGACACTTTAAGAAGAAATAGCACGACCATATTGTATAAATAGTTCCTTGTCTTAATTCGTGGGCTTAGTGCTTGAGTTTTGCGCGGATATAAAGCTATAATGGGGCATGGCTAGACTGGAATATATTGCTAAAAATGAAGTGAAGGCTTTGGCGCAAACATCCAACTTGGCTGGTGCATTGCTTGTGCTACATTGCTGGGGTACAATTATTTTGATGATGGCGACATTTGCTATTTGGCCCAATTTTTTTACCTTTATTGTCGCCTTTTTCGTAATTTCTGGTCGTCAGTTGGGAATTGCTGTTCTCATGCATGATGCGTCGCACGGGATTTTATTCAAATCTGACAAGCTCAATGCATTTTTTGGGCAATATTTATTGGGAATAGTTATTGGCGTGGATTTACACGCATATCGCAAATACCATTTGAGACACCATCTCTTCACGCAACAAGATAAAGACCCGGATTTGGGGCTTTCGGCAGCTTTCCCTACAACCAAATTGAGTTTAATGCGTAAAATATTGAGAGATTTATCAGGATTGACGGGATTAAAGCTACGCTTTGGCCAATTGTATTCGGTATTGCGTAAACCACCAGATAACGAGCCAGATGACAAAATTGCGGAGCATGCGTTTAATGTCAAAAATATCATTATGACATATGCAGCTAATTTTGTTCTGTTTTTAATTTGTTATTTGGCTGGATATTGGTGGTTATATTTTGCTCTATGGCTATTTCCATTATTGACTGGATTTCAACTGGTTTTACGCATCCGCAATATTGCAGAGCATGCAATGACATCCAAGGATGACAATCCGTTGACCCATGCCAGAACAACCAAAGCCAATATTATCGCACGTATGTTTGTAGCACCATATTGGGTGAACTATCATGTTGAGCACCATGCTTATATGTATGTTCCGTGCTGGCAACTCACACCCTTACACAAAGCAATGCTACGCAATGGGCACGCAAAAAATATGGAGATTAAAAATTCTTATTTGGATGTTTTGCGCACCGTCGTGAGCGTGTGACATTTTATACACAAACACAGTTACAACGATACAGATAAAGATTATAGTACACGGAATCGGGTTCAGCCTTAATTGCGCCCAATTTTAGTTGATAAAGGCCTGCATGAGTACCCAAGAAACACATTCACCCGGCGCTGCTTCTACAATAGTTAGTCCTAAATGGATCAAGCAGATTAAATGGCCATTGGTTTGGCGAGTTAGCAAATATCTGTTCGCAGCAGGCTGTGTGCTGGGATTATTTGCACTTATATTTGTCGGCGTATTTATTATCCGTTCGACCAGGGATCTACCGACACTAGAAGCAGTGCAGCAATATTCGCCGTCCGTTATGTCGCGTGTTCACGCAGGTGACGGTAAATTAATTGCTGAATACGGCATCGAAAAGCGGGTATTTGTACCCATAGAATCGATTCCACTGCAAATCCAACATGCTTTGGTGGCTTCTGAGGACCAGCGATTTTATACCCATGACGGGTTCGACCCTAAAGGCTTTGCCCGCGCGATGGTGGCTAATCTCGAACATAAGCTTAAAGGCGAAAGGCTGGAGGGAGGTTCAACCTTAACCCAGCAAGTCGCTAAACATTTCCTGGTAGGCGATGAGCGTAATATCGAACGTAAAGTACGTGATATTTTTATCGCTAGGCGTATTGAAAAAGCCATCAGCAAAGATGATATCCTTGAATTATATCTTAATGATGTGTTTTTTGGGCGTCGTGCTTACGGTATTGCTGGTGCATCCTTGAATTATTTCAATAAACCTCTTGATAAATTAACCCTCGGGCAAATGGCTTATCTTGCGGGATTGGTTAAAGGGCCCAATAATTATCAGCCTGAAGATAATATGGAAAAAGCAATAAACCGCCGTAACTATGTTCTCTCGCGAATGGCGGAAGATGGGTATATTACCAAAGTGCAAGCCGCTGAAGCAAAGCTGGAAGAGTTGGTAATAGCGCAGCGACTGCGCGGCGATGAATATCTGGCTGCTGAATATTTTGTTTCCGAGGTTCGTAAAGAAATCAATGACCTATACGGAGAGGAGCAACTGAACGAAGGTGGTTTATCTATTCGCACAACGCTTGATACCAAAATGCAGCTTGCGGCGCGTAAAGCGCTTAGACGTGGATTGGAGATGTATGACCGACGTCACGGATATCGCGGGCCTCTGACAACTGTTGCGCAAGGTGAGGATTGGGAGGAATTTCTTGCACAATATAAGGGGCCGTCTGATATTGCGCCTTGGCAATTGGCAGTCGTTTTAAAAGCTGAGGGGCAGATTGCAGAAATCGGTTTTGTCGAAGGAGAAAACGGTACAATCAATATCGAGGATATTGATTGGGCAAAAAAAGTTCTACCAGATTATAAGCTAGGTGCTACGCCAAAGGATATCGCAGAGGTGTTTACCACAGGCGATGTAATCTTAGTTGAGCGTAAACAAGACTCAGAAGCGGAATCTGAAGTAGAACCTGAAAATGCATACAATTTACGCCAAGTACCCGAAGTAAATGGTGGTATTATTGCTATGGACCCTCATACGGGTCGGGTTTTGGCATTGGTTGGCGGATATAGCTTTTCACAAAGTCAATTTAACCGTTCCACACAGGCTTACCGTCAGCCGGGTTCAGCTTTTAAACCATTCGTCTATCAGGCTGCGCTTGACAGCGGTCTAACACCAGTTAGCCAAGTTTTGGATGCACCGTTTGTCATTGAACACAATGACCGTGATGAAAGCTGTATGGAACAAATTCGTGAAGGACAAAGCAAGCTAAGTTTTGGGCCACAAGAGGAAGAAGAAATAGAAGGAAATCCAGTTCCTGTTCCTGTTGAAATTGCCCTTCGCGGCACACTCGACGAAGAAGAAAAAGAATGCGGTCCGGTATTTTATAAACCGGCCAACTTTAATGCTGGCAAGTGGTACGGCCTATCGACTTTACGGCTCGGCATCGAAAAATCCCGAAACGCTATGACAGTTCGACTGGCAAATGATATTGGCATGGGGATCATTGGACAATATGGACGCAGATTTGGTATTTACGATGAGACTAAACACGAGCTGGCCTGGGCGCTCGGAGCAGGGGAAACAACCTTGCTAAAAATGGCGTCTGCTTACGCTACCATTGTGAACGGCGGTAAGAAAGTTACGCCGACCTTGCTTGACCGCGTACAGAACAGCAAGGGCGAAACCGTCTATATACACGACCACCGCGCTTGTCCTGAATGTATGATGGAAAACTGGAGTGAAGGGCTATTACCGCCAGAGCTTCCTGATGAACGCGAAGTTGTTGTTAATCCAGTTACCGCATACCAAATGACCTCTATGCTAGAGGGCGTGGTGAAGAACGGCACGGGACGGCGAATGCTACGCCTTGGTCGTCCTGTCGCAGGTAAAACAGGCACGACTAATGATTTTAAGGATGCTTGGTTTATGGGTTTTTCCCCTGATTTGGTTACGGGCGTTTATGTGGGTTATGATACACCTCGCTCACTCGGAACCGAGACAGGTGCTGAAGCTGCTGGGCCGATTTTCCGCTTTTTTATGGCGGATGTGTTAGAGGGCAAGCCGAAAATCTCCTTCCGTATTCCGGACGGTGTGTTGCTAGCCCCCGTCAATCGGGTCACAGGTGAGCCGTCTTATATTGGCGCTCGTGATTTTATTTATGAAGCGTTCATGCCTGGCACTGAGCCCCGAATAGGTGGTAATAATTCCAAAATTAGTATTGGCGGTGATACAGGGGATGTCGGAAGCTATGATTTTGGTTTTGGTGGTGAAGTAGACATTACTGCTACCAAACCAGAGCAGGATGTTTCTGCTACTGATGGTCATGCGACTAATGAGCCTGTTGACGAAAATGTAAACAAACCTGCAATGGACTTACAGCCACTTCCTAATTCTACAAAAGAAGATGAGGTGGACTTGGACGACGGGCTGTATTAAACCCAAAATACATTTTCTAAGAAGGGCCAAGAAGGGTAATGCCATGGCAGCGGAACACGATCAATTAGCGGCAGAAATAGAGCAGTCCATCGCACTGTTGAGGAGGCGTCTTTGACCCGGAAGAATCTGAACGGCGCCTAGCGGAAATTAATGCCCTCATAGAGCGCCCTGATTTTTGGGATAATGCTGCACAAGCGCAATCCATGATGCGTGAACGCGGGCGGTTAGAGACGGCCATTGCACAAGTAGCTAATTTGAAATCCGATACGGCAGATGCTCTCGAACTTATCGAAATGGCCGAGGTGGAAAATGATGATGGAGTATTAGAAGAAGCTACTAACTTACTGATATCCATCAAGAAATTAGCTGCACAAGCTGAAATTGAGGCCTTGTTATCTGGTGAAGCGGACGGCCTTAATGCTTTTGTAGAAATCCACCCTGGTGCAGGTGGCACCGAAGCTCAGGACTGGGCACAAATGCTATTACGCATGTATGTACGTTGGGCCAATGCGCACGGTATGAAAGTCGAAATTCTGGAGGAACAATCAGGTGATGAAGCCGGGCTTAAATCTGCAACTATCCTCGTTAAAGGCCCCAATGCCTTTGGGTGGCTAAAAACCGAAAGCGGCGTGCACCGCCTGGTGCGAATTTCACCGTTTGACAGTTCAGCCCGTCGCCATACCAGCTTCGCAAGTGCGTGGGTCTATCCTGAAATCGACGACACAATAGAAATCGAGATCAATGAGAGCGAATGCCGGGTTGATACTTATCGCGCATCAGGTGCGGGTGGACAGCATATCAACAAAACCGACAGTGCCGTGCGGATAACTCACGAACCGAGCGGAATTGTCGTTCAGTGCCAAAATGACCGTTCCCAACACAAAAACCGAGCCCGTGCCTGGGACATGCTCCGCGCACGCTTGTACGAAGCCGAAATGCAAAAACGTGAAGCCGAAGCCCAGGAAACTGCCGATAACAAGAGCGAAATAGGTTGGGGGCGGCAAATTCGTTCCTATGTCCTCCAGCCCTACCAGATGATCAAAGACCTGCGTACAGGCGTAGAAACCTCCGATATCAACGGTGTATTAGACGGCGACCTAGACCAATTCATGGCCGCAAGTCTAGCGGCGCAAATCGGTGAGGGATAATGTTTTGCCCAGTGAATATTTTTCAAAAAAAAGGTAATAAACATGGTTTTAGTTCATCAAAACTATTCATCTTTCTTCAAAAAAATACTTCATTTATTGTTATTTTTTATAGCTTTTCTTCCAGCTGTGAGCGTACAAGCGCAGAATAATGAAATTATTTCCCAAAATTTTGTACTTTCGGGTGATATTTCTGTCGAAAACGGAACAAAGCTAATTACCGAGTTGGAGGCTTACCGAACTGCGATGTTGCACATTGCAAATATCCCTTATCGGACTGAAGCAGAGAAAATTCCGATTTTAGTATTGAAAGATCAGCAAGAATTCAGCGATGTTACAGGTAATGAATGGGCGAGTGGTGTTTATGTTCGCGCAATAAATGGCTATATGTTTGTTATGCTTTCTGGTGAAAACTTAGAAGTTACACAAGCAGCAAAACATATTGCTGTCCATGAATATACTCACCATTTTTTTTCTACATATGCTCCAGAGGGAAAAGCTCAATGGTATCATGAAGGTTTAGCTGAATATTATTCTTCTTTTGAAATTTTACCGAATGGGGAATTTAAGATGGGTAAAGCCCTTGCAATGCATCAATATGTTCTCAATCAATCAGGATGGCTGACTATGATTGATATGATTAATTCACTTGTAGAGTATCCGAAGATGGATCCTTTTAATAGGGGCTTAGGGGCATCACAGATCGATTTTTTTTATGCCCAATCATGGCTCATGGTCCATTATTTGCAAAATCACCCGAATATGCAAACCAGGTTTGAAGAATTTTTGAGCACAGTTAATTCACTCGAGAACACTGTTGCTCTGTTTGAACAGACTATCGGCATGACACCGCTGGAGTTTGAGGATGTATTGAGAGATTATCTCAAGCAGAATGAATTTCGCACAAAATCTTACACATTGCCGCCAAGCAGTGGAGGCGTAAATGTTGAAGTCAGAGCACTATCTGAAAGCTCTCGCGCCGTTAAACTGCTGTCTGCCATGTCAATTTTTGGTAATCTTCGCGACAATGAAGAAAAAACTGAAACATTATTTGCAATTGCTGAGGTGGATGCAAACACGGAAGTCGATATTTTGTTGTTGAAGGTTATGATAGATTTAGAATTATATAACAATGATGCCGCTCTCCTTAAGTTAAGCGAGGTGAAAAAGCTGGATTATAATAATGCGAAAGCTCTATTCTTTATAGGACTTGCCAAATTGAATAAATCCATGGAAATACCCATAGAAAGCTATGCAGATGAAGTTAAGTATAAAACAGCCATAAAAACCGCTCGTGGCTTTATCATGAAATCAATGACTATGGATGCTAACTTAATGGGTCCAAAATGTATGTATGCAATCAGTTCTACTCTTGCAGGAAAAAAACCTGATGAACTTGCAGTAACTTCAGCAGAAATTTGTGCGAAGTTTTTACACGGACGTCAGTTTGCCAGACAAAACCTCTCGCTAGTACCAACTCTAATTCACGGTGAAAAATATTTGCTTGCAAGAAATATTATTAAATATGGTCTGGAAATGGATGACAAATACATTCGTGAAACGGCACGTGATTACAGTTTTGAACTTGAAGCGGCTCAAGAATAAAGGGCGTAGCGCCCAAACTAACGTGATATGTTTGGCCGGTGCAGCCACTATTTTTGTAGGAAATTTATTATTAATAAAATCGTGCCGTAGTGATGGGGGGGGTGAAGTTAGTTTTAAAGTATGTGTGCTCATTGCTTGGCAAGGCAAGGGCGAATCAGGTTGTTTATAATTGTTAGAATAGTGGTTTGGCGGGTAAAATTACCTCTCGAATTGCTTTTGGTGCTACTTTCTACAGAAATACATCAAAATTTACGGAGAATTATCAAAATTTTGAAAGTTCTGGAAACCGCGATAAAATAAGGCTTCAATGCCTGTAAACTACACTATACTGTATTCAAATACACATAAATATGTTCTATACTTGTTCTTTTTGCTGGACAAAAGAGAACAAATAGAGCACATATGGTTTAGGCAGTCCAATTTGAGCGGTGTCAGGAAAAGTGGAAACCGGTTTTTCGTTTCGACATCGCGACAAAATGAAGCCTGGATTTTTTAAAATGACCGAGGGGCTCCGGTTGTTTTCATGAAGTAAAATAAAGGAGCCAGACATGGCCAAGAAAAAACCAGAACTCACCGTCGTAGGTAAAGCACCAGATAGTAAAAAAACCGCAGCCCTCGAAGCAGCCTTGAGCCAAATAGACCGTGCATATGGCAAAGGTTCTGTCATGAAATTAGGCCAAAAGCAAAGCATGGATGTAGAAGCAATTTCTACAGGGTCTATCGGCTTGGATATAGCCCTCGGCATTGGTGGTTTACCAGCTGGGCGGGTAATTGAAATTTACGGACCAGAAAGCTCTGGCAAAACGACCCTAGCCTTACACGTAATTGCCGAAGCCCAAAAAGCGGGTGGTGTTGCTGCATTTGTAGATGCCGAACATGCGCTTGATCCTGTTTACGCTGCTAAACTGGGCGTTGATGTTAACGAGCTTCTGATTTCTCAGCCGGATACGGGTGAGCAAGCTCTTGAGATTACCGATACTTTGGTCCGTTCTGGGGCAATTAGTATTCTCGTCGTCGATTCAGTTGCCGCTTTGACGCCGCGCGCCGAGCTTGAAGGTGATATGGGTGACAGTCTGCCGGGGTTGCAAGCCCGTCTAATGAGCCAAGCATTGCGGAAACTGACGGGGTCCATTTCTAAGTCCGGCTGTATGGTGATTTTCATCAACCAAATCCGCCATAAAATCGGCGTTATGTACGGCTCTCCAGAAGTGACAACTGGTGGTAATGCGCTGAAATTTTATTCGTCTGTCCGTCTTGATATCCGCCGTATTGGTGCCATTAAATACCGCGACGAAGTGATTGGCAATCAAACACGCGTTAAAGTGGTTAAAAATAAGGTCGCCCCACCATTTCGTCAGGTTGAATTTGACATTATGTACGGCCAGGGCATTTCCAAAACTGGTGAATTGATTGATTTGGGTGTTACGGCTGATGTTATCGAAAAATCCGGATCTTGGTATTCTTACGGAGATGAGCGTATTGGACAAGGTCGGGAAAATGTCCGTTCATTCTTATTGGAAAACCCTGATATTGCTGATCATATTGACCGGACGATTCGCGCCAATGCAGGTCTCATAGAGGACGAGCTTTTGATGCCAAAAGATGATGATGGTGATAAGGCGGTAGAGCTAGAGGCATAACGACTACAAAATAATTACCAAAAACCGAAATGGGCGCTTGGCACTGCTAAGCGCTCTTTCTATATGTAGTGAGCAACAAATTTGAGAAATACATGACAGCCTTGCGCGATATACGAAAACAGTTTTTGCATTTTTTTGAAGCTGCAGATCATTCCGTTCAAAAATCGAGCCCTTTGGTGCCTGATAATGATCCGACGCTATTGTTCGTCAATGCTGGTATGGTGCAGTTTAAAAATTATTTCACTGGTACGGAAACGCCGCCCTATAAACGTGCCGTTACGTCCCAAAAATGTGTACGGGCAGGGGGTAAACATAATGACCTTGATAATGTGGGCTATACTGCACGCCACCATACATTTTTTGAGATGCTGGGTAATTTTTCATTTGGCGATTACTTTAAAGATGATGCGATTGAATATGCATGGAAACTCCTGACCAATGATTTTGGTCTGGCAAAAGATAAATTATTGATCACAGTCTACCATACAGATGATGAGGCACGGGCAATATGGAAAAAAGTTGCTGGCGTCAGTGATAGCCGGATAATTTCTATTCCAACGTCTGATAATTTTTGGGCAATGGGTGATACGGGGCCGTGCGGACCATGTTCCGAAATTTTCTATGACCACGGTGATAAAATTGCGGGCGGACCGCCGGGTAGTCCAGATGAAGACGGTGACAGGTTTATTGAAATTTGGAATCTCGTGTTTATGCAATACGAAAAATTTGCTGATGGTAGTCGGGTCGATCTCCCTAAACCCTCTATTGATACGGGCATGGGCCTCGAGCGAATTGCAGCTATCTTGCAAGGTAAGCACGACAATTACGATATCGACCTGTTCCAAAATCTAATTGGTGCGAGTGTTGAAGCAACCAAGGTTAAAGCGGAAGGAGACGCTCTGTTTTCCCACCGCGTGATTGCTGACCATTTACGCTCGGCTTCATTTTTGATTGCAGACGGGGTTAATCCATCGAGAGAAGGGCGTGGTTATGTGCTTCGCCGCATCATGCGCCGCGCCATGCGCCATGCCCATATACTTGGAGCCAAAGAGCCACTCATGCACCGCCTTGTCTCAACTTTGGTCGACGAAATGGGTGATGCGTTTGCAGAACTGAAACGCGCACAAGAAAATATCGAAACTACGATGTTACAGGAAGAAGAGCGGTTTCGAAAAACTCTCGGCCGCGGCACGGCATTGCTCGATAGTGCGACGGCTAAATTGGGTGAGGGTGATACCTTGCCGGGCGATGTGGCTTTCAAACTCTATGACACTTACGGGTTTCCTCTTGATCTAACCCAAGACGCATTGCGCTCCAAAGGAATAGATGTGGATGTGGATGGTTATGACAAAGCCATGCTGGTGCAAAAAGAAATGGCGCGGGCCCATTGGAGTGGCTCCGGTGATGCTGGCGCGGATGCGGTTTGGCTAGAACTACGGGAAAAATTTGGCGCTACAGAATTTACAGGACATGATACGCTTACAGGGGATAGTGAAATTTTGGCAATCGTCAAAGACGGCGCATTGATAGATGAAGCAGAAGAAGGCGAAGACATACAGTTCATTACCAAGTCCACACCGTTCTACGCAGAAAGCGGTGGACAAGCGGGCGACAAAGGTTGGGCGAATTTAGGAAAAATACAAGCACTAACAGTTCAGGATGTTCTCAAACGGGCCGGAGACTTACATGTGCATTTTGCGGCCGTTATAAGCACCAGCATCAGAGTCGGCGATAATTTAAATTTGAATGTTGCGCCTGATAATCGCCGCACAACCAAAAGCAATCATTCAGCTACGCATTTATTGCACGAAGCCTTACGCCGTGTTCTTGGTACTCATGTGACCCAAAAAGGGCAAATGGTCGACGGTGAACGTATTCGTTTCGATTTCTCTCACGGCACAGCTGTTACTGCAGATGAACTTGCGTTGATTGAAACGCAAGTCAACGCAGTTATTTTGGAAAACTCCGAAGTAAGCACTAAGCTCATGGCACCGGACGCGGCAATAGAAGCGGGCGCAATGGCGTTATTCGGCGAAAAATACGGAGATGAAGTACGGGTGCTATCTATCGGCAATATTGCGGACGGTGAAGACCATCCATATTCGGTCGAACTCTGCGGCGGCACCCATGTGACCCGCACAGGTGATATTGGGCTGTTTAAAATTACTTCCGAAGCCGCCATTGCAGCTGGCATTCGCCGCATTGAAGCCGTTACCGGTGAAGCTGCGCGTTTATATCTTGAGAAGCAAGCAGGCTATGCCAGGGCCGTGTCTAGTGCACTAAAAGTTAAACTTTCCGATGTGCCGGAACGCGTTGCTACATTAGCATTGGAAAAGCGTACACTGGAAAAAGAAGTTTCCACACTTAAAAAAGAGCTGGCGCTTTCTGGACTTGGCGGTGGCAGTGGTGGTGCGGTTAATATCGAAGAAATTAATGGTGTGAAATTTATTGGTAGTGTTCTGAGCGGTGTTAGCGGCAAAGACCTCCGCACTATGATTGAGGAGCAAAAACAAAAAATTGGCTCTGGTATTGTCGCATTTGTCGCGATCGATGCGGGCAAAGTTGCTGTAGCCGTAGGGGTTACTTCCGATTTGACCCAGAATTATAACGCAGCCACGCTGGTCAATTTAGGCGCAGAGAAAGTCGGCGGACGCGGCGGTGGGCGCCCGGACATGGCGCAAGCAGGCGGCACGAATATAGATGGTGCCGCAGATGCCTTAAAAGCAATAAAAGCAGGCTTAATTGGTTAATATCTACTGACTCGTTTTGGTGCAATATGTGCTATGACTTTTGTGAGAGGATTGGCATTAGCGTAATCCTCCCTATAATTTAGGTGTAAAAGCTGGAGGCAGAGACATGACCGACACGACTAAAATCAATTATATTGAACTTCCTGTCATTGATATGGCAGCAAGTAAGGTGTTTTATACCGCAGCATTTGGCTGGAGCTATGTTGATTACGGCCCGACTTATGCGGCGTTTGAGGGTGCCGGTATAGACGGCGGCCTAGATGCAGAATCTGACCGTAAGCCAAGCAAAAACGGCGCTTTGGTCGTGTTACACACTGACAAGCTTGAAGCCGCACAACAGGCTGTAGAGGCGGCAGGCGGAAATATCACAGTACCAATTTTCGCATTTCCCGGTGGTCGGCGCTTTCACTTTACCGACCCAAGCGGTAATGAACTTGCCGTGTGGACAACGACGGAGTAAGAAAAGATATGGATACATTAGACTGAATCTCTTAAGCCATAGCTCGTTCGAAGTTTTCTGCGATTGCTTCCAGATAACCCGTAGTAGACAACCAGCCTTGTTTATCGCCGACGAGCAATGCAAGGTCTTTGGTCATTTGGCCGTTCTCGATAGTGGCAATTGTCGTGCGCTCTAAGCCTTCCGCGAAGTCTATGAGAGCTTGGTTGTCATCCAAACGACCACGGTGGGCCAGGCCGCGTGTCCATGCAAAAATGGAAGCGGTTGAGTTGGTAGAAGTCGATAGACCTTTTTGGTGATTACGGTAATGGCGGGTGACGGTGCCGTGAGCCGCTTCGGCCTCCATAGTCTTGCCGTCAGGCGTCATTAAGAAACTGGTCATCAGGCCAAGAGAACCAAATCCTTGAGCAACTGTGTCTGACTGGACATCGCCGTCATAGTTTTTACAAGCCCAAACATAGCCACCATTCCATTTCATAGCGCAAGCAACCATATCGTCGATCAAACGATGTTGGTACTCGCCGCCAAATTCTGCAAATTTTTCAGCATATTCTTCATCATAAATCCGTTGGAAAATATCTTTAAAACGTCCATCATAGGCTTTCAGGATCGTGTTTTTAGTCGACAGGTAAACGGGCCAACGACGTTGTAAGCCATAAGATAAACAGGCATGGGCAAAATCCTCAATAGATTTATCCAGATTGTACATACCCATTAATATGCCGCTATCTGGGAAGTCAAAAATTTCTTTTTCGATGACATCGCCGTTCTCACCTTCCCAACGTATGGTCGCCTTGCCTTTGCTCGGAATCAAGAAGTCCGTTGCTTTGTACTGGTCACCAAAAGCATGACGACCAATAACGATAGGTTGTGTCCAGCCGGGAACAAGACGCGGTACGTTGTTACAAACAATCGGCTCACGAAAGACAACCCCGCCCAAAATATTTCGAATGGTGCCATTTGGTGATTTCCACATTTTCTTAAGGCCGAATTCTTCAACCCGCTGCTCATCAGGTGTAATGGTGGCACATTTAACACCGACATTGTATTTCTTAATGGCATTGGCGGCATCAATAGTAATTTGATCATCAGTGGCATCGCGACTTTCCATGCCGAGGTCGTAGTAATGCAAATCGATATCAAGGTAAGGCAGGATTAGACGTTCTTTGATCATCTCCCAAATGATGCGGGTCATTTCATCGCCGTCAAGTTCGACTACCGGATTTGTTACTTTGATTTTTGCCATTTTTGCCTCTGTGGATTTCAGTTAAGAATATTACGATTAGTTTTTCGAAAGCGATTGTTTTTTAATTGAGAGCCTCTTAACACTGGTTGTTCTGGATTAAAAGTCTAAGCTGACGGAATTAGCAAGAAAATGGCCACAATGTGGACTGGAAGTTATGAGCCAAAAAAATAGCCAAACTAAAAGCAAAACGACAAAAGACCAATTGGGACGTGTGGTAGCGCAAGTCGAAGCCGGTATGATGCAGCCTGTCGTGATATTGGTGCGCCCACAATTAGGCGAAAATATTGGTGGGTCTGTTAGGGCTATGCTCAATTTTGGGCTAAGTGATTTACGCTTGGTTGCGCCGCGTGATGGTTGGCCGAACCCCGCTGCCGATGCCATGGCGGCTGGTGCTTTACCAGTTCTTGAACGCGCTAAAGTCTATGGCTCTACTGAGGAGGCAGTTGCGGATTTACAATATGTTTCCGCAGCAACTGCTCGTAAGCGCGATATGGAAATCCCCGTTATCGGAACAAACAAGATAGGTGTGAAAATGCGCACCCAAATGGCAAATGGGCTTAAGTGCGGCATTTTATTTGGCCCTGAGAAAGCAGGGCTTACTAATGACGATATAGTGCTTGCGGATGAAATCTTGACTTATCCTGTTAACCCTGCGTTCCAGAGTTTAAATTTGGCGCAAGCCGTTGGTGTATTTTCTTATATGTGGGCAGCGAGTGAAGGTGAGAGCCTGCCACCGATATTTGAAAAACAAGATAGGCTGCCTGCCAGCAGAGAAGATTTAGTGCGTATGTTCGAACATTTTGAAGATGAGCTACAAAAATCTGGATATTTCCATCCACCTGCAAAAATGGCTCTTATGAAGCGCAATATACGCGCTCCGTTTACCCGCGCTAAAATGACAGAACAAGAAGTCCGTACCATGCGCGGTATGATCAAAGCCCTTGCCATTGGAAGAGGAATGAGCAGGGAATAGATTACTATTCAAGTTTTGATTGCATCTGTATTCTTACGGCGTCCCAAATAAAAACGATTGCGGCAGTCCAGATGAACGCAAAGCAGAGCAAGACGCCCGTTGTTAATTTCTCGCCGTAAACAACGCCCATCAAGAATTGTAGGCTAGGGCCGATGAACTGCAAAAATCCTATTGTTGATAATTTTAATCTGCGGGCTGCAAAGGCAAAGGCGACTAAGGGCAAAACTGTGAGCGGGCCTGCAAACAACAAGAGCACCATCATGTCAGAGCTCGTATTTGAAAAATGCAAACTCCCTTCGCCTTGGAGCCAGAACAAATAGGCAAGCGAGGGTAAAAACAACACACAAGTTTCAACAAATAAACCGGGTAGGGAGCCAACTTCTGTACTTTTTCGAATGACGCCGTAGGCAGTAAAGCTGAGAGCCAAGCATAGAGCTATCCACGGAAATTGCCCGCCGACCAGTGTCAAAATCACCACGCCGACTGCTGCTAGGGCTACGGCAATGAGTTGTAGATGACTTAGCTTTTCGCCAAAAGAGAAAACCCCCACCAGTACAAAAATCAATGGGTTTATATAGTAGCCAAGGCTTGCCTGGAATATCTGGTTTTCTTGTACCGCCCAAATATATAACCCCCAATTAAAAGCAATGAATAAAGAAGCCAATACCAAGGCGCCTAGAGTTTTTTTATTGGTTATGGCCCATTTTACTTGTGGCCATTGCTTGCGCAGTAAAATGATTATGCCAGCAAATGGAATGGCCCAAACTATCCTGTGTGCCAAAATCTCAAGAGGCGGTATTTCTCCTGTTATTTTGAAATAAATGGGAAAAAACCCCCACATCACATAAGCAATGATGCCAGCCAATAATCCGTCTCGCTGAAGGTTGTGTGCAGGTTTTCCATTCATACTATCCGCTTGTCATATTAAAGCGCGTAGGGCTAGACAATCATTTGTAATAACGAGAACAGTGTGTTGCAGATTGTTGCAATTTTAGTTCCAAATAGCTACCACCCATCCACCTAGTGTGCATTCAATATGAAATTACATGTGCCTACAAAATTTGGGGTATAGTTTAGCAAGAACGCGGTAATTTTCTCGTTAAAAATTACGCACATTCCTACTAACCGTGCTTGACATATTTATTTCTGTATATAAAAGACGCGCAACTCTGTGAATGCAGAGGTTTACGGGTTGGTGTGGTGCCGCCGTTTATTGCCTTTCTTAGGTATTATCGCCTCGAGGATTGGCCTCGAAGCCGGGCCACGTCGCAAAGAGAGCATATCGCATGTCAAAACGTCATTCCGCTAAATATAAAATTGATCGCCGTGTTGGTGAAAACATCTGGGGTCGCCCAAAGTCACCGGTTAATAAACGTCCATTCCCACCCGGACAACACGGTCAAAATCGCCGTGGTAAACTTTCCGATTACGGCACACAGTTACGTGCCAAACAAAAACTAAAAGGTTATTACGGTAACATCACCGAGAAGCAATTCCGCCGCACTTATAAGCAGGCAGACGGCATGCGAGGAGATACGTCTGAAAATCTTATTGGCCTTTTGGAATCTCGCTTGGATGCCGTTGTGTACCGCACGAAATTCGTACCAACTGTTTTTGCAGCACGTCAGTTCGTTAATCATGGGCATGTTTTAGTTAATGGCAAAAAAGTAAACATCCCGTCATACCGTTGTAAGCCAGGTGATGTCATTGAGGTTCGTGAAAAATCGCGGACTATGGCATTGGTTCTTGAAGCGCTTGAAAGTGCGGAACGGGAGATTCCTGAATATCTCGATCTTGATCCTAAAGCCATGAAAGTAACATATGTACGCGTACCTTCGTTTGATGAAGTGCCGTACCCTGTTGTTATGGAACCAAACCTAACTGTGGAATTTTATTCCCGTTAAATAATTCTAGCGCAATTCTGTAAGTGGGCGTAATTTTTGCGCCTGCTTACCACCACGTTGCCAGACTATCCGGTAATCATGATAGGCTTTCAGGCTCGTGTCTGGCAATCTAACCACGTCTGCTTCAAAATAATAAAATCCTGGCTCTGAAACAACAAATTCAACAGAGCCATTTGAGCGGTTGGTAATTTCTGTATTTTGTTCACCTAATAAATTACATGAAAATACTTCTAAAATTGGTTTGGAGTCACACTGCTTTACGGAAAGTGACAGCCTTACATTGCTTGGTAGTGAATAGGTGGCCAGTATTGTCTGGCCTTTACGCATATAAATCCGGTTAATGGAAAAACTTTCAATTATTGGAGAGAAAATTGTTCGCGGTTTAACATCAGTCATACTTGTAATGTTTTGCTGTGTTTTTTGAACACGGGCAGACTGGCTAAAGCCAACAATTTTACCCATATCAATAAATGCACCGACGTAAAATAAGCTACAATAAAGAACAAAGCCGGCACTTACTAATGTGAATACACTTAAATACATGCGCCGGAACGTCCAATCGCGTAAGCCTTTCCGTTGTTTAAGACTATACTCGGATTCTTCAACCAGCAAATCTTGCCAAGATTTATTATGTTGAGCTTGTTTAAATGTTAAAGACATTTCGAATTTAGCACTGCTACCTCTTTAATTTAGCAATTCTAACATGATAAGGTTTAGATGCGGTAAAGATTGCTACCTTAGGGGGTGTTCATGTGAGTTAAGTTAAAGAACCGAAGCGGTTATATTGATTTTCCCATAATATTAGGTTCTTGTTCTTGACACACAAATTTAGTCAGTGCGCCTGCTTGCCGCCGCGCTGCCAAACGACAGTATAATCAAGATAGGGTTTGAGTGTTGAATTTGGTGACTTAGTAACGCTATTTTTAAAATGATAAAACCCGGATCTTAGCGCAGTAAATTCCACAAATCCGGTTGTTTTATTCCCTATTGTCTCGCTTTGATCACTAACTGTTTTACACCTAAATATTTCTAAAACTGGCACGGCTTTACATTGATTAAAAGTCAGGTTTAGTTGAGAATTTTTTGGCAGTGAATATGTAGCCAAGATGGATTGCCCTCTGCGTAAATAAATACGATCGACAGCTAAATATTCAAAAACTGGAAAAATGAGAGTGCGTTTTTTAATGAGCGGCATTTCATCTACTGTCGCCTTTATTTTTTGAGTGCGCTCTAAGCGGGTTTTGCCTGTAATATCTCCAATATCAACAACGCTACCCATATATAAAGAACTACAATAGGTAATAAAACCCACACCACCCACAATAATCACACTTGAAAATATATTTTGGAATGCCCTGCCGAACATTATTTTTCGTTTTTGTCGCCTGTTTTCTGGAGCATCTAAAAGAATGTCTGCTCTGGTCCGGACGTCACCACCTTGTTTAAATTTTAAACCCATAATAACTAGCCCCTTATCATATAAAACCAGTATTTTGGGGTTTATAAAATGATATGGTTTAAGTCTCGTAAATGTGCAGGGTTGAGAAATAGGCCTAGTTATGAAATATTAAGAGGCAAGTATGTTTTTTTCAACCAGTAATGTTTTTAACTCACCGGTTTCAAACATCTCTCGCATTATGTCACACCCTCCAATAAACTCTCCTTTGACAAAGACCTGAGGAACGGTTGGCCAATTATTGAAATCCTTGATGCCTTGACGAACTTCAGAGTCATCCAACACATTTACTGACGCATATTTTGCACCAAGATAATCAAAAATTTGCACTACTGTAGATGAAAATCCGCATTGCGGAAAGGTAGGTGTGCCTTTCATATACAACACAATATCATTGCTGGTCACGGTGTTTTTAATTTGATCATTTACTGTATCTGTCATGGAGATTCCTTGTATTGACGGGTAATTATTGCTGATTATTCGGCTTTAGTTTCAAGAGCGAGAGCGTGTAATTCTCCGCCCATTTTTCCTTTGAGTGCGCCGTACACTTTCTGGTGTTGTGCGATGCGCGATAGCCCAGCAAAAGAAGGGCTGGTGATAATTGCTTTATAGTGGTCACCATCCCCGGCTAGGTCAACCAATTCAACGATTGCATCAGGTAGCGCCTCCTTAATCATGGCGATTATATCGTCAGCATGCATAGCCATATCAATCTCACAGTCTATTTCTTTTAGTCGGCCATATAATTTGGCAACCAGTTTTCGTACTCCATATGGGTATCATGAAGGGATAAGTCAAATGCACCTGTGGCAATTAAGCGGTCGCCGCCAACAACACCTATTCTCTGGGCTGGAATATTCAAACCCCGTGCTGTGCTAATGACTGGATTTAAGCTGTTATCCTCGACGGCAATTAAATAGCGGCCTTGATCTTCGCCAAATAACCAGGCGTAAAGAGGAACATCGGCAGACCCCTTAAGTTCAAAACCCAGCCTATTTGCGAATGCCATTTCAATTGCGGCAAGAGCAAGCCCACCGTCTGATAAATCATGGACGGCATTAACACGCCTGTCCCGAATAAGGCGCCGTATATATGTGCCTACAGCTTTTTCAGCTTTCAAGTCGACGGGGGGCGGGGCGTAGATTGGTGCATCTGATTTATCATGGCCGAGTATTAAATGCGCATATAATGAAGCACCGAGCCAGCCATCGGTATTTCCTAATAAAACAAGATGGTCACCAGTTTTGGCACCTGCAAGGGTTGCGTAGCGATCTAAATCTTTTATCAAACCCACACCACCAATACAGGGGGTAGGGGGGATGGCTTGGCCGTTGGTCTCGTTATATAAAGACACATTGCCCGAAACGACTGGATAATCCAGTGCCCTACAGGCGGCGTCTATCCCTTCTATTGAGCGGACAAATTGCCCCATAACGTCTTTGCGTTCTGGATTGCCAAAATTAAGGCAGTCTGTAATAGCAATAGGCTCCGCACCGACACTGCATAAATTGCGGTAAGTCTCTGCAACGGCTTGTTTGCCGCCTTCAAAAGCATCTGCGGCCACATAACGAGGTGTACAATCGGTTGTGATGGCCACGGCTTTGTTCGTGCCGTGAATACGAACAATTGCAGCATCACCGCCTGAATTGGAGCATTGTACAGTATCGCCCATTACTGATCTATCATACTGCTCCCATATCCAACGTTTTGAAGCAATGTCCGGACTGGTGATAAGGATGGATATAATGTCTTTATAATCTGTACCGCGTTCTATGGGGTCTATGACGGGATCATTATTAAGGGTCTCAAGTATCTTTGGTTTGGAGTATGGTCGCCTTAAATTTGGTGCGTCATCACCAAGTGGTGCAATAGGAATATCGCAAACGGTCTTTCCTTTATGGGTCAGAACCAGATGCCCAGTATCAGTTGTTATGCCAACTTCAGCGACATCAAGATCCCATTTTTCGAATATCTCAATTGCTATGTGCTCTTTGCCCGGTTGGATAACCATAAGCATGCGCTCTTGGCTTTCTGACAACATCATCTCATAGGGCGTCATATTTGATTCGCGCTGCGGGACTTTGTCCAAATTCATTTTAACGCCAACACCGCCTTTGTCTGCCATTTCAATAGAGGACGAAGTTAGCCCGGCTGCTCCCATGTCTTGAATGGCAATAATTGCATCTGTGGCCATTAACTCCATACAGGCTTCGATCAGGAGCTTTTCAGTAAACGGGTCACCGACTTGCACGGTTGGGCGCTTTTGTTCACTGTCATCATCAAATTCTGCCGATGCCATAGTGGCACCGTGAATGCCGTCTCGCCCAGTTTTCGAGCCGACATAAAAGATTGGGTTTCCAACACCTTCTGCGGCTGAGTAAAACACCTTGTCGGCTTTGGCGAGGCCAACACACATGGCATTGACAAGAATATTGTCATTATATCCTCGGTGGAAATTTGTCTCGCCGCCCACGGTCGGAACGCCCACACAATTTCCGTAACCGCCAATGCCGTGCACAACACCTGCTACTAAGGATTTGGTTTTTGGATGAGAAGGGTCGCCAAAACGCAGGGCATTCAAATTAGCGATTGGCCGTGCGCCCATAGTAAATACATCGCGCATAATACCGCCAACACCTGTGGCCGCACCTTGATAAGGCTCAATATAGGACGGATGGTTATGACTTTCCATTTTGAAAATGATTGCATCACCATCGTCAATGTCAATAACACCAGCATTTTCGCCAGGGCCTTGGATGACGCGGTCACCTTTAGTCAGCATTTTCTTCAAATGCCGTCTGGATGATTTATAAGAGCAATGCTCGGACCACATGACGGAAAAAATACCAAGCTCGTTAATATTAGGCGTGCGGCCAAGTCTCGTGCAAATTATTTCATATTCAGCTTCGGATAAACCGTGTTCAGCGATAAGTTCTGGCGTAATTACAATTTTTATCATCGTACCGCCTCCAACACGCTCTTAAACAATGCAATACCGTCAGTACCGCCGTGGAGAGGGTCGACGGCGCGTTCAGGATGGGGCATCATACCCAGCACATTGCCCGCCTTGTTACATATACCTGCTATATCGTTCAGCGAGCCATTAGGATTGTCGATATATTTGAACAATATTTGACCCGACTTTCTAAGCTTTCTGAGTGTGTCTTCATCGGCGTAGTAATTACCGTCAAAGTGGGCAATGGGTATAGTGATTTCTTCACTATCCTTATAACCTGAAGTGAACATGGTTTTTTTATTGACCACTTGTAATTTTTGAGGACGGCAAACAAAGCGAAGGCCTTTGTTGCGCATAAGTGCGCCCGGTAAAAGTCCAGCCTCTGTCAAGATTTGAAAACCGTTACAAAATCCGGCCACCGGAAGACCATTGCCTGCTTTTTTAATGATATCGCGTACAATCGGCGAACGTGCCGCGATTGCACCGGATCGTAGATAGTCTCCATAAGAAAATCCGCCGGGAATGACGACAAAATCTACCTTGGGCAATGTAGTTTCCTCATGCCAAACCATGAGTGGCTTGTGACCGGTGATTTTCTCCAATGCGGTTGCGGCGTCGCGGTCGCAATTGGAAGCGGGAAAAACAATTACAGCGCTTTGCATGTTCAGTCCTGCTCAACAATCTCGATTTGGTAGTCCTCAATTACCGTATTCGCCAACAGTTGTTTGCACATTTTCTCGACGTCTAACTGTGCTTTCTCGGCGTCTTCAGTGTCCAGGTTGAGCTCTATGGTTTTACCTTGTCTGGCATTGGTTACGCTGTCAAATCCCATATGGGCAAGGGAGCGGGCGATTGTTCGGCCTTGTGGATCAAGAACACCAGGTTTCAGGCCGATATGTATAATGGCTTTCATTTATTCATCCTCATTTGAGACAACGGACAATTCAGGTGGAGCTTTTGGATTCGACTTTAAAATACCCAGACGGGTTGCGACTTCTGTATACGCATCAACAAGGCCGCCAAGGTCGCGTCTAAATCTGTCTTTATCCAATTTTTCTTGGGATTGACTATCCCAAAGACGGCAAGAATCAGGACTAATTTCGTCAGCAAGCAAGATCATTTGATCGCCATTTTCATCTGTGTATCGACCAAATTCGATTTTAAAATCAATTAGGTCAATACCAACACCAGCAAACATACCGCAAAGAAAATCATTGATACGCAAGGTGAGGGCCGTCATTTCATCAATTTCCGCAGAAGTCGCCCAGCCGAATGCGAGGATATGTTCTTCTGTTGCTAATGGATCGTTAAGTTCATCTTTCTTGTAGCAAAACTCAATAATAGAACGGGGCAAGCGTTTACCTTCTTCAAGGCCGAACATAGGACAAATAGAGCCAGCAGCAACATTACGGCAGATAACTTCTAGGGGGATGATTTCCACCTCTTTGATCAGTTGTTCTCTCATGTTTAGACGTTTGATAAAGTGGGTCGGTATACCGATTTTGTCGAGCAGTAACATGATATGTTCTGAAATTCGGTTGTTCAATACGCCTTTTCCGTTGAGTACGGCTTTTTTCTGAGCATTAAACGCAGTGGCGTCGTCTTTGAAATATTGCACAAGTGTTCCAGGCTTTGGCCCTTTATACAAAATCTTTGCTTTACCTTCGTAGATTTTTTCTCGCCGTGACATGTAATCTCTGCTGAAAACGTACCGATTCGTACTCTAAGGCAGGAATTTATCTGAGCCTAGAGCACACCACAAGGCTATCTATAAGAAAATGCGTAATTATTATTGGGGATATCAAGAAAATATAGTTGGCATTTTCCAATTTGAATGGGTAAAATGCGCTAAATAGTAAAACCTGATTGGAGCTAAGATGAATTCCTTTGATGATCGAAAAGACCTAGCCGAGAAAAAATTTGTGTTAACTGCTGAACAAGAATTTAAAGTCGACGCACGGCGCAATAAACTTCTTGGCCTATGGGTAGCGGAACTGATTGGGAAGTCTGGTGACGATGTGACGCCATATGTTCTGGAAGTCATAAAATCCGATATGGAAGAACCGGGCGACGACGATGTATTTCGTAAAATCAAGCAGGACATAATTGCGGCAGGTGTGCAACTTTCCGACATCGAAATTCGTAACCGCATGGACGTGCTTATGACCGAAGCCCGTGCACAGCTAGTCGGCGAAGAATAAACAAAATTAACGCGCCGCGTTAGGTGCGGGGCAAGTTAGGTCAAATGACGGTTGGTTCGTCATTGCATAGGTTTTCAGGTTTCGAATGTGCGCTGTCATCGCGCTGGCATCATACATCATATTGACGCACCCTAATGTATTTTTAGTGTCTGGGTCAATCATAGCGGCAAAGCCTGTGACGCCGTACCACTGATTATATTGCGTAACTATATTGTTATCAAAAGCTATATGGGCACTTCGCTCTATACGCAGACTATCTGTGACATCTATTGTGATAACGCGAATCCCAGGGTCATTGAGAGCACGCATGGCTCGGTCCAGATTTGGCTCAACTATTTTACAAGGGCCGCACCAATCTGCGCGAAACATCACAACATATAAATCTGGGCGCTGTTGGGCATGGGTCGGCGAACCTATACTCAAAACCATGAGGAGGGGAAAAAATATGAATTTGATCACTTTAGTCATAAATTACCTATATCGACGATAATTAAATCGTGCATCCGACTTATTCAGTTAGGGATGTAAAATTTTCGTGATGCTCTTCTGAAAAGAAAAGTAAAAATAGACCCGGTAAACCGAGTCTATAAATACCACTCGCCAATTGTTATTTGTCTGGGTCTACATTGAAGACCGGCGGGCATTTAAATTGACCAGAACGGTTAGAAACGGTTTGGTCGTGCGGGAGACCTACTGCCGATTTAATCAGGTTCGCCATTTTATACTTATCTTGTTTGTCACTTACACAACCGACTGTCCGGCGGCTTTGGCGATCAATCACAGCTACAAAACCGGTTAATCCAACCCAGTCATTGAACTGAGGCACAAAATCACGGTCAAATGCCTTATGGGCAGATATTTCCCATTTAAGACCTGTGCTGGAGTCGATAGCTACAAGTTCTACTTTTGAACTCCGTACCATGCTCATGGCTTGATCGAGTTGATCTTCCATAATGTTGCATGTGACGCAATTATCAGCACGAAATTTGACGACATATACATCAGGGCGCTCAGCGGCACTGGCCGTAGTCGTCATTGCGCATAATACTGCCGTACCCAATATAGCGGTAAATTTTTTCATTGTTTTGTCCTTAGTTTCTTGAAGTTAGCACCATTTATTATTTTTTATGCCATTTTGATACAGGACAATGGTTATTTATTGGCAAACGCCATCATAACCCTTCCTTTACGAAAGGCGGTATTATACATTAAACCCGTGTAAGTGCTTATAAAAACTAAGTAAATATTCTTGAAAATATTTTATCAACTTGTTTGAAATGGTAGGCAAGGTCAAACATATCGCCAATTTCGTCTGAACTTAAACGGTCGGTCACCGACCTGTCAGAGTTTAACAACGCCTGAAAATCCCCTTCACCGCGCCAACTCGCCATAGCACTTGTTTGTACGGCCCGGTATGCATCTTCGCGGCTCATACCCTTTTGCGTCAATGCCAGCATGATACGCTGTGAGTTGTGTAAGCCGCCGAGCTTATTGAGATTAGCCAGCATGTTTTCAGGATAAACAACCAGTTTTTCCATAACACCTGCTAGACGGTGTAAGGCAAAGTGCAGATGAATAGTCGCATCTGGAGCAATACCGCGCTCCACGGAGGAGTGTGAAATATCCCGCTCATGCCACAAGGCAACATTTTCCAGGGCAGGGGTCACGGCGGAGCGAACGAGACGGGCAAGACCGGTCAGATTTTCTGTCAAAATAGGATTGCGCTTGTGGGGCATGGCTGAGGAGCCTTTTTGCCCTTTGGAGAAAAACTCTTCTACTTCCAAAACTTCGGTACGCTGCAAATGGCGGATTTCTGTTGCAAGGCGCTCAATAGAACTGGCGACAACACCAAGTGTAGCGAAGAACGCTGCATGGCGGTCACGCGGAATGACCTGGGTAGAGATCGGCTCAACGGTAAGGCCAAGTTTATCAGCGACATATTCCTCGACGCGCGGATCAATATTGGCGAATGTCCCAACTGCACCGGAAATAGCACATGTAGCAATTTCTGCCCGCGCCGTTACCAAACGTTCACGGCACCGTTCAAACTCTGCGTAAGCTTGTGCCATCTTCAGCCCGAACGTCGTTGGTTCGGCGTGAATAGCGTGGGAACGGCCAATGGTTGGTGTGTATTTATGCTCCAGTGCTTGAGCCTTGAGTGCCGCTAACACCCTGTCCATAGCTTGTAAGAGCAAATCACTAGCACGTGCTAGCTGAACGGAAAGTGTGGTGTCCAACACATCCGATGAAGTCATGCCTTGGTGGACAAAGCGTGCGTCCTCACCGATAAATGTAGCAAGGTGGGTCAGGAAAGCGATAACGTCATGCTTGACCTCGCGCTCGATCTCATCGATGGCTTCAACGGAGAACTCTGCGGCACTGCCCTTTTCCCAGATGTTTTTCGCGGACTGTTTCGGAATAACCCCCAAATCAGCCATGGCATTACAAGCGTGGCCTTCAATTTCAAACCAAATACGAAATTTGGTCTCCTGCGACCAGATAGCGACCATATCGGGTAGGGCGTAACGAGGTATCATAGTATTTCTTTTAAAAGTGTGCGCTGTTTACATATGCCATTTTTAATTGGTTGCAACCGCTTCATTGCGTTTTTCCGCCTCGGCCCAGTCTTTGGGCAGGTTTTTAGCGGCAATCATAAAACTGGTAGCCGATACAATGAAAGACAAGCTAACCCATGACATGGATATGCGTATGGCATGAACTTTGCCATTAGCGGGTTCAAATACGTCAACCAAAATACCAACAATTGTCGGGCCGCCGCCAAGGGCGATAATATTGAGAATTAAAAAGAACAGTGCAGTCGACATTGCCCGCATATTGATGGGTGCCAATGTTTGGGCTATGGCAAATGAGGGGCCGAGATACATGCCCAGGAAAATCACAAAAATAGTAATAACTGCCATATGTCCCCATACGGTCGGCACCCAAAAAGACAATACAGCTAATGGCAGGGCGCACAATACGGTGATGGCCGGAATAAGTGCATAGGCACGAACATTATTTTTTCTCTTGGCATATTTGTCGGCGAGATAACCACCCAACCATGTGCCAAACCCATATGCTAGCATATTGATAAAACCGAGCGTATACATCATGGTTTTAAATCCGACGGGACTGTCTGCTTGGCTGTCAAATGGGAGAAGGTAGTCCATTTGCCATGTTGAAAATGCATAACCCGCAAAGGAAGCAAAGGCTATCCCCAAACACATTGCCCACCATGACGGAATAGTGAGGAGCACCTTCAGTGCTTCTTTAAATGGTGGTGATGGTGGTAATTCGCCAGTTGTTGCGGCTTCTTGAATGCCGCGCTTTGGTTCGCGCATAACAATTTTTGTTATCACAGCAAGGACTACACCAACAATACCAAGCCAAATAAGCAGGTTGCGCCAGTCAAAATTAGAGTCGGGATTGCCAAGGGCAAAGCCAGCAACAAAATAGGCAAAACCAAGACCAAGCGGAATACCAAGGGCATATATAGCTAATGCACCAGAGCGTTCTTCTTTTGGGTATAAATCTGAAATTATAGAATGAGACGGTGGACTACCGCCCGCTTCTCCGACGCCAACACCGATACGCGCCAAACCAATTTGTAGAAAATTTCCTGCCATGCCTGTAAAGGCCGTGAACAAACTCCATACACCCAGGGACGTAGAGATAATCGCAACCCGGTTATACCGGTCAGCTAGCCATGCAATTGGGATGGCAATAATGGTATAGAATAAGGCGAACACTATGCCTTTTAAAAGCCCTAGCTGAGTGTTGGTTAGCCCAAGATCCGCTTGAATAAAGGGGGATAAAATTCCGATAATTTGCCTGTCAATAAAATTGAAAGCATAAATTAAAGTCAATAATAATAATACAAAGGTCCTATAACTTTTATTTTCGTATTTATTATCATTCACATTTTTTGGCATGAATTTCCCCAGTAATTGTTTAGTTTTGTTTTCAACACTCTTAGTGGTTAGTTAAAGTCAGTCAATAGCTATACGTATAGCTTAATCAGTAGACGTTATTTCAGCGCAAATATGGTCACCCCCATAAGGTTGCCGTTATTTTCTGGTTTCGGTTCCTGCCAAAGAAGAGAACTATTTTAATATACATAGGTTGGGAAAGCGTGACATTTCACATTATATTAAACCTAAAGTCTTAAAACTGACCGTGCTGTCACGTCCTATTATAAGATGGTCATGCACGGCTACGCCGAGTGCTTTAGCGGCGGCGATAATATTGTTGGTCATTTCTATGTCGCTATGGCTTGGTGTCGGATCACCCGACGGATGGTTGTGTGCCAATATTATAGCCGTAGATGATAGCTCTAGCGCCCGCTTTACGACTTCGCGTGGGTAAACTGGGGCTCGATCAACAGTGCCGTAGCCTAGCACTTCGTCGGCGATTAAGCGGTTTTTTTTATCTAAAAACAGAACACGAAACTGTTCTTTGCTCTCAAATTGCATAGCAGAACGGCAGTAATCCAATAAGGCTGGCCAAGATGAAAGCACAGGGCGACCAAGCACTGTTTCCTGTCCAAGCTTTAGTGCGCCTGCTTGCAGTATTTTCAAATCGAGCGCGATTTTTTCACTTATGCCTTTGGTTTCGACCAAACGGTTAATGGGAGCGGCGATAACTTCGGCAAAACTGCCAAATCTGGCTATCAAATCTTTTGCAATAGGCTTGACATCGCGCCGTAATATGGAGCGAAACAAGTAAAGTTCCAAAAGCTCATAGTCAGCGAGTGCAGACGGGCCACCTTCGATAAAACGTGCACGCAACCGGTCGCGGTGGCCGTGATAATGTGGTTTCGACTTAGAAGCCAAATTAGACATAGGGTGGCCGGTCGAACCCAGCAGGTGATTTGGTGAATATTTCAACACCATTTGCCGTCACACCCATCGAATGCTCAAATTGTGCCGTTAGTTTTTTGTCACGGGTTACCGCCGTCCAGCCATCGCTCAGGACTTTCGTATTGGCTTTGCCGAGATTGATCATTGGCTCGATGGTAAAAAACATACCTTCTTTTAAGACTTCGCCTTCGCCGTGATTACCTACGTGCAAAATATTGGGCTCATCATGAAACAAGCGTCCAAGTCCGTGACCACAAAAATCGTCAACCACTGAACAGCGCTCGCCTTCTGCAAATTTTTGAATAACCGCGCCAATATCACCGACAGTATTGCCGGGCTTTACTTGGGCGATGCCGAGCATCAACGCATCATAGGTAATGTTGATAAGGCGCTCGGCTTTGCGGTTAATATTGCCAACTGGATACATACGCGAGGTATCTCCGTGCCAGCCGTCGACGATAACCGTCACATCAATATTGACAATATCACCGTTCTTGAGCGGCTTTGGGGCAGGGATTCCGTGACAAACCACATGGTTAACCGAAGTACAAACCGTGTGTTGGTAACCACGATATCCAAGGCAGGCGGGTATTGCGCCATTATCCAATACAAATTCCCGCGCCGTATTATCAAGTACCTCTGTTGTGACACCCGGTTTGACCAGTGGTGCCAACATGTCAAGGCATGCCGCAGCGACTTGACCAGCTTTACGCATACCCGCAAAGGCTTCGGGGCCGTGCAGTTTAATAGAGCCGTCCCTTGCTGTGCCGGCAATTTCGGCTTGTACATAATTCATCATATTCGCTCTATAACAGGAGACAGCCCGTTATTCCAATACCTTAATGGCCTAAAATTTTAATGGGTTTTGAAATTGTTATTTCTTGCGCAGATAATGTACAGCCGTAGCAAATACTTTCTACACCCACTTCATTGGCTGTGTTGATGGCCTCTTTATATTTAGGGTCGACATCGGATGCAATACTGAAACGATTGCAATCATCGCGCTGGACTATATAGAGCATTACGCCGCGCGCACCAGCTTTGACCATATTTGTAAGTTCCATTACATGTTTGGCCGCGCGAATGCTGGGGCTATCGGGAAATTCTGCAAGGCCTCGTGTGCGTGAAAACGTAATGCTTTTCACTTCTACATAACAGGGCGGTTTGTGTTCGCTTTCCAAAAGGAAATCAATGCGGGAATTTTCCCCGTACTTTACTTCGCGGCGCAAATTGTCATAGCCAGCCAGTTCATGAATTTTCTGACTATTCAGCGCTTCTTCAACAATTTTGTTGGGCCAGGCTGTGTGCACGCCAACAAGAGCCGGTTCTAAATCTTGGCAAATTTCAACTATCCGCCAATCATATTGCAATTTACGTTTTGGATTATCTGCGCGGGATATCCAAACCCGACTGCCTGCCTGTTTCAAGCCAGCCATTGAGCCAGTATTGGCGCAATGGGCGGTGACCGTGCTACCGTCCGTAAGCTCTATATCAGCAAAAAATCGCTTATAGCGACTAATCAGACGACCTTCGATGAGAGGAGTTGTAAATTTCATAAGCCTGTATGCGATTTTTTTCAATACAACGCAATTTTTAACACCATTTTCAAATTTTTCTCTGGCAATCAATTTATTTATCGCCATATTGCCCCTGCAAATTATAAAGGCCGAGAAAAGACATCAATGCACATGCGGGCGTGGTGGAATCGGTAGACACGCAAGACTTAAAATCTTGTTTCCGTAAGGAAGTGCCGGTTCAAGTCCGGCCGCCCGTACCAGCCTTCGCTAAAGCTATGGCTCGGCAAGCCGTCCTCATCACTTAAAATGACATTTATTACTTAACCCTAATATCAGTCACCTCCGAAAAGGTCGTTTAATGCTTTTTCTAGCGGGTCTTCCTCTTTTTTCTCTTGTTCTTTTTCAGGGTCTTCTTGCTTTTGATCTGTATCAGCCTTTTTGTCACCAAGAAGGTCACCCAGCAAATCTGTGAGAGGATCTTGTGGTTTATCCGTCGGTTGTTGTGTTTGACCTTGTGGTTGTTGCTGAGGTTGCGGCTGCGATTGAGATTGCGGTGTTTCCAATATACCGCCAAGTTCGCCGCCAACTTGGTTGGAAAGTTGATTTTGTAGCTCGGCTTTTGCACGAGCAGCCATAATTTTTGTCATCAAATCAGAGTCTAACCCTGCTTTGATGCCGCCAAAATCCCCACTAAACTTAATGGGTATGCCAAATCCGGCCAAGCCTTTACCGTCTTTCAGGCGAGGGCGTAGGCTGAAATCAACTTTCTGCCTACCAAGGTCAAGCTTACCGGCTCCCTCGGCCAATACTGTATTGGCAGTAAGGGCGAAATCACCAATTGTGACTACGCCGTTTTTGACAGTGAATAACCCTGCTATTTTATTGAACGGTGTATTAAACGTTGGGCCTATGCCGGTAGGCAGAGAACGGGTTCGAAGTAACGAATTTATATCGCTGAAATTACTGGTGAATTTTTCTATGTCTATGCCGGTGACAATGCCTTCGGCCAGTTCAAAATTACCATCTCCAGACAGTGAGCGCATAATCTCTGCCTGTGACTGCCCTGCGCCTGTTAGGCTCATGCTCGTGCCGGTATTCCCACTAAGTTTTGTGAAATTGGCAACAGCGCCGAGCAAACCTTGGCCATTAACATTATTAAGTGTAAAATCCAAAGCTATTTGCGGTACAGCACTAGACCCGTTGAGCTCCATATCCAGCCTACCCTTGCCGCCGTATAGGCTGACATTTGGGATATTGGTTTTAAGCACACCATTTTTAAGTGTCGTTTTAAGTGTGCTTTGCCCCATTTCCATATTGCTCATAATAATATTGGGTGTGGTGAGTGTAAAAAGGCCATCAAACATGTTAAGAAAAGACATATTGAGAGGGTCTTCGCTCCAGGGCTGTACGCCTTTAGGACGATTGGCATACATTGCGGCTTGGTAGGGGCGAATATCCAAGCCCTGCATATCCAGAGTACCCGTAATATCCGGTTTGTTGGTTAGGTTTGCTGTAAAGTCACCAATTCCGGTTAAATCATCAAACCGTATATTCGCGCCCTTAAAGCTTGCATTGTCCATATTACCACTAGCCTGGCCAGTAACTGAAACGGGTCCGTAAACTTGGCCTACGTCCGTATCGGGCGCTAAGGTGGTGCCGCCAATTGCTGCCAATTGTCGAACGGACGGAATATCGAGCTTTACCAACCCGTCATAGCTCAGCGCCTTACCAGTCGTAATTTTTCCCGCAAAATCCAGATTGAGCATTCCGTCCGTCAATGCGGCTTTGACATCGGAGAATGTTAGAGAAGATACGGAGCCGTTGAGTGTACCGCTTGCTTTTAAAACGCCAAATGCATCAGCATAAGGTAGGGCAATGTTTCCAGTTTCAGCAAGGATTTTAAGTGATGGTGCGGCGGCATCAAAACGGCCATCAAAGGACATGTTTTCACCTAATTGAACCTGTCCCGTATAACTTGCTACTAAGTCACCTCCTTTGGTTTTAAAATCAAGATCATCGAGGATAAGTGCATCTACAATACCGTTGACTTTAGCTGACAATGATAAGTCACCGAGAATGTTAGCTGCGGCTAAGTCAGTAACCCCGAGATTAGGGAGAAGCGTAGGTATAGACGTGCTATTTGTACTGAACTTACCTGCTAGGCTTAAGGCGTTGTCGAACTTTGCTGCACCAGAATAGGTGGCGGTTATGCCGTCGCCTTTGATGTTGATCGATACATTTTTAGCATGGGTGACTTTACCGTCCGTATCTAGGTTTGTGGATATATCTGCTGTATTAAATGCTTGTAATTGCGGAATAGCCATACCGAGCGCATCTTGTAGTTTTTTGATGTCTGCAACATTTATCATCAAATCGCCAGATGCAGCCGGTATGCCGCCAGCCGAGAAGTCACCCGTAAAGTCAGTGGTTAAAATGTCGCTTTTTAAAGAAATTTGTGTATCTGTGCCCACTATATTAAGACCATCGAAAGCAAGATTGCCTTTAATGCGCGCAGTTTCAGTAAGCGCTCCATAAGGGTTGTTTTGTTTTAAAAATGTATCCAGTTTGGAAGTTGACGGAATATCAGCATCAAAATCTACATCGAAGGTAATAATCGATGATGGTGTGAATCGCCCTTTGGCTGAAACGCTAATAAGGTCAGATTTGAATTTAAGAAAGACGGGGGCTGCTTGGCCGTTTAAAAATGCTTTTGGGGTATCCAGCATCATCTCGATGTCAATGGGCATGTCATTGATAACCATATCGCCTTTGGCGTTCACGGGCTTATCAAGTCCGGGCATGGAAAGTTTCATGTTCACTGCGCGCAGATCGTAATTTGTACCGCTTAAGGCGTCACTATAATTGATACGACCGTTTTCCAATGAGAATTTGCCGAGAGCTATTTGCAATTCTGTATACCGCCCATCACGAGTGAATGCGCTTTCTTGCTGCTGGACTGGTTTTGGGGGTGCGTCTCCAAAAACCCAATTGACTTGCCCGTCTTTGGTTTTTTCCAAGGATATTTCTGGATTGACCAGTGTGAAAGATTTAATTTCGACTTGCTTTTTGAACAAAGGCATCAATTTCACCTGTGCATTTAAGCTGTCCATGGTCGCAAATGCTTGATCACCGAATCCATCAACATTACCGATTGTAACGAGGTCCGCTTTGGCCATCAGGGCAGGGAATACGGACAGTTTCACGTCACCTGCAATTTGTACGTCCCGTCCGAGTGCGGAACTAACCTGGTCGGTGATTTTATCTTTATACACTGAAGCAGGGATAAGGCTGGGCAATATGAACACAGCCGCCACCAACAACGCGACAATAATAACAAGGCCAATAAACAGTTTACGCATAATATCTCCTAGGCTGTCATATAAGCACAGCTGAGCTTGTTTTCAAATTGACAATTCGTCCATGAACAGTTCCTGAAGGGCAAATTACAACGTCTATGTTTTTTGCCCTATATTATTTGTAATTTTCATTTATAGTAAGCGGGCAGGGCGCTCAAATTTACGAGTATAAATTAACAGCGAGGATATAGTATGTGCAATCATGATCACCACGAAACAACAGCCATAGACGCAGAATCCCGAGAAATCCTCAATCGCCGAAAAATGATACAGGCTCTAGCAGCGGGCGGAACGGTTGCTGTCGCTAGCGGTCTTTCAGGATGTGCGACCAATGCTGAAACGGGCACAAGTCAAATGCTTTTAATCGGGGAGGGGCAATTAAACCAAATGGCAGCGCAAAGCTGGGCTCAGGCAAAGTCAAAAGAAAAGTTAACAACAGACCCTCGGTATTTGGGTCGCTTGCAAAATATTGGCGGACGCATTTCAAGAGGTGCGCGGCGGGATAATCAAGCATGGGATTATGCCGTCTTTGATTCGGATACAAAGAACGCATTTGTCCTCCCGGGAAATCGGGTCGGGTTTTATAAGGGCATGATGGACTTTGCGGATAATGATGATCAGGTTGCAGCTATAATGGGGCATGAAGTTGGCCACGTTACGGCTAAACATGCGGCCGAACGGGTCAGCACAAATATGGCAGGACAACTAGCCGTCATGGGCGGCACCGTTCTTGCAGGATCGCAAATGCAGAAAAATTGCAAAAATATGCAAGGTGTTCAGCGCAATCAATGTTACCAAAAAGCAAATAGACAGACGCAATTGCTCAATCAAGCATTGGGTGTGGGTTTTATGGTCGGGATTGCATTGCCATTTTCCCGCAAACACGAAAGCCAGTCCGATTTGCTCGGTGCACGTTATATGCACCGCGCCGGATACAACCCTAACCAGGCAGTGAGGCTTTGGGAAAAAATGGCCGAAGATAGTCCGCGCCGACAGCCTGAATTTTTATCAACGCATCCAGACCCGAGCCGCCGCGCCCGGGACTTACACAATTATATCAAATGTCAGGAGCGCTTGGGGTCTCAAGGATGGGGCGACAATACTTTGAAAGCTGCGCTTAAGGCTTGCGAAGCATAAACTGGCCGCAAAAATTTACTTTTTAAGCACATTCTTGGCTTGATGCCACGTACCGACTGGTCTAAAGCATCCGCTCTACGGAAAATGCCGCCTTAGCTCAGTTGGTTAGAGCGCTGGTTTGTGGAACCAGAGGTCCTCAGTTCAAACCTGAGAGGCGGTACCATTACCCCAAATTTAACTGTCTAGGTGTCGCTTGCCTGCTCGCTGCTACTATGTTTCTTTTCGATCATTGTTACACTTATTATGGATATTTCGTAGAGTAGGTAAATTGCGCTGCCGAGGGCTATTTGTGTGATTGGATCAGGGGGGGTTACGAATGCTGCAAATGCAGCGATTCCAACTACGGCATACCGTCTGCCTTTTTTGAGTGCAGCCGCACTGACAATGCCGGCGCGGCCCAACAAACTCAGGATAATCGGCAGTTGAAATGACAGGCCGAATGCGAGGAACATTGTCGTCGCCAAGCTGAGATATTCACTGACCTTGGGCAATAAGGACACAGTCGCGCCGTTGGCAAATGCTTGTTGCTGCCGTAAGCCAAACTCCAATACAAATGGGAAAATATAAAAGAACACCATAGATGCACCCGCAATAAACAAGAGCGGTGATAGGACTAGATAGGGCAAAAATGCGCCGCGTTCGTTCTTATAAAGTCCGGGGGCAACGAATCGGTAAACCTGATAGGCAATAACGGGGAATGCTAATATAAGCCCGCCAAACAAAGCTAATTTCAATTTTACAAAGAAGAATTCCAGCACTTGCGTATAAATGAGGTCCCCCTCAAGCGCCGGCATACCGTCCCTGACCAGGTCTGCACTGACATTGGCGATGGCACCTTCAAACGGTAATACGAGTAAGTCGAATATTGGCCGGACAAAAAACAGACAAATAGCAAAACCAAATATTATGGCGAGGATGGAGTAAATTAACCGCCTACGAAGCTCATATAAATGATCCAATAGGGGGGCGCGGCTATCCTCAATGTTTTCTTTGTTTTCAGAAGGCGCGGACTCGATTGCTGGCTTAGTCATTGTCACTAGCCTTTTGGTTCTTTTTAGTCTTTGTGCTGTCACTTTCTTTTGTGGTAGCCAGCAGATCATCGTCAAGGGCCCGCATATCTTCTTCGAAAGCTTCGTCAGACAAATTAGACATTTGCCCCATTGCTTTAAGTTCGTCTATTTCCTTGCGTAACGTGGCGAGCTCTTCATCTTCACCGATTTGGTTAAAGGCGTCTTTAAACTCTTGGCCCATCATTTTTATTTTCGCCGTAAAGCGTCCCGCAGTGCGCATCATTTTTGGCAGGTCTTTTGGGCCAACAACTATTAACGCCAATACGGCGATTATCAGCATTTCTGCAAAACCAAGCTGCGGAATCATGGTGTATTACCTATAAGCGGAGTAGGCGTCTTCGAGAAAAACGGGCTACTTTTTCTTTTTTTTAGGCGGCGTTACGTCAATAGCATCGTCAGCTTTGGCGTCCTCATCACCTTTTGGGTCTTCTTTCAAGCCTTTTTTGAAGCTGGTAATACCCTTGGCGACATCCCCCATAATAGCGGATATTTTCCCGCGCCCGCCAAACAGTACAAGCACGAGAATGCCTACGATGAGTAACTGTAGTGGGCTGGCAAACATAATGGTCTCCTAATTTATGAAGTTACATACGCTGAACCTGCTTATGGTTCAAGCTATTGATGCTAATTAGAACAACATGATTAAGGTAAGTAATTGCGCATAAGCGGAAGTACATCTTCATCTGCCATGTTCGGGTTGGCTAAATCTGCTGCTTCAATTGTAATGTCTGCAAATTTGGTATATAATCTTGCTCTAAGCGTAAGCAAATTCGGATAACACGCAAGTAAAGAATCCAGGTCAGATTTCCCGTCAACTTTATGATAGCAATCACCCCATATAGTTGGTTTTGGATATTTGAAATAACGATCAACCAATGTTTCCAAATCTGCTTCACTGGCTTTGATATATACAATTAAATAATTACTATTTATAGATATTATGTCTTCATTTGGGATGTGAATGACACTGCCAGTTGTATCCAAAATCAGATTATCCTTACCTTGGCTTGCTGCCAAAGATATTTCAGCCTCGAGCCTGAGATATTCTACTGATCTTTCACCATACCCGTCCGTAAAGGGATGCCCCATCCAATCCGCCATAGCCCCCATGCTGGTTTTGCCTAATTTGGCCTGGATTTGAGCATCAACATCATAGCTCTCAAAACCATCAGCTTTAGTAATCCGCTTGGCCGTATAGCTCTTGCCTATATTTGACATGCCGATAAGGGCAATACGCAATTGGCCTTGCGCTTTTCTGCTGTCAAACTCTGCGGCGCTCAGTAACACGAGCCGCTTGCTTTCAAATATTCATCAAGTGCCGATAGAGAGGGCCGCATAACATGTTTATGAGACGGAGCATCAATACAGGCTTGTAAGGATGTGGGCAGGGGGACAGTTTCCCTGATAATTTGTTCGACCTCATCTTTGAATTTTGCAGGATGTGCCGTTGATACAGTGATTTGCGTATACTCCGCTTCGCTCTCGGCTACAAATTCCTGCATGGCCATATGACCAACTGCAGTATGGGGGCACATCAAATAATCATCATGGACATAGGTTTTACGCAGGTGCCGCTCCGTTTGCTCGTCCGTGTATGAATATCCACTGCAAACCTCTCTAATGCTAGCATAATTATCATCAAACAGGCTCAAAATTCGCGCAAAATTATTAGGCCGTCCAATATCCATGGCATTGGATAAAGTCGGGACGGATGGGCGCGGTGTATATTCGCCCGTATATAAATACTCAACAAATGGATTATTGGCGTTATTGCCCACCACAAATTTATGGATGGGCGCACCCATTTTGCGGGCAATCAGGCCGCCTGTTAAATTACCAAGATTTCCAGACGGAATGCTATAAACGATCGGTCGTTGGGGGAAGGCGGCCTTGGCCTGAATGCTGCTCCAAAAATAGTAGAAGCTTTGCGGAATAACGCGACCAACATTAATAGAATTTGCTGACATAAGATTATGTTTTGCGCTCATATCATTGTCTGCAAAGGCTTTTTTAACGAGTTCTTGGCAATCGTCAAATGTACCGTCAATGGCTATGGCTTTAACATTGGAGTTTTTACCCATAGATGTAAGTTGATGCTCTTGCACCGAGCTTACGCCGCCGTCTGGGAATAATATAAACACCCGCACATTCGCCAAATTCAGGAATGCATGCCCGATAGCACCGCCTGTATCGCCAGACGTTGCTACTAAAATTGTCCGGTTTTCGCCTGATTTATTCAATAAATGCGACACAGTGCGGCCCATATACCGTGCGGCAAAGTCCTTAAATGCAAGGGTAGGGCCGTGAAATAACTCTAAAAAGTATTCACCGCCCGGTTCAGGTGTTGCCGCGTCTAGCAGAGTGCCGTCCATTGTAGCCAATGGCATGGCAAAATTATAAGCATCTGCGCACAAAATACGTAAGTCCTCGTCGCTAAATTTGTCATCAACAAAGAAACGCGATAAATGCGCTGCACAGGCGTGAAACGGTAAAGCGCCGAGCCGTGCTAGTTCATCTGGACCAAAACGGGGCAGGGTGTCAGGCATATAAAGCCCACCGTCCGGCGCAAGACTGGATAACAGAGCCTCACTAAAATCAGCCTGAATGTCAGGATTTTTCAAAGAAAAGTATTTCATAGGGCTTGTCTAATGTTTGAATAAAGTTTTTACAATCCAAATCAAAAAATGCTTGGAAAATTGAGTGCGTAGAAACTAGCCATTATGGCATTGCATTGCTTACACAAAAGGCGCATAATTTATATTATGAGAACATTGTAGATAATATTATCATCATATATGTCTGTTTTATCTCATATTTTAAGTGTCATGCCGTCATAGGCAGGTTCGTGATTCCCTGGAAGTTCAGATTTTAATGTCTGGAAGTCCATATCAATATGTAGATTGGTGAATATTAGTTTTCTGGTTTTGGTGCGCGCTCCCCAGTGCAAACTTTTGTCCATATGGGCGTGTGATGGGTGCTTGTGGTACCGTAACGCATCAATAATCCATGTGTCGAGACCCGTGAGCTGTTCCAGGACATTTTCACTGATGGAGTGAACATCTGGTGTGTAGGCTAATTTGCCGCAAAATTTAAAGCCAAAAGCATTTACATTGCCGTGCCCAACTTCGAAAACCGAGACAGGAAATTTACCGCCAGGGCCAGAAATATTTAAATCATCTCCATCACTTATAAATTCCTGCAAATCAAGGATAGGTGGATGCATGCGCCCTTCTGGCTTCTCAAAACAGTATTTGAATCGGGTTGAAATATCATTTTGAGATTCTTGCCCCATATAAGTTTTAATGCGTGCGCCTTGGCGGTAAGATATAGCGCGTAAATCATCGATACCGTGGGTTTGATCGCCGTGATCATGTGTATAGAGCACCGCATCAATATGTTGGGTATTTGCGGCGAGTAGCTGACTGCGCAAATCAGGTGATGTGTCAACAAGAACGACCGTACGCTTGTCTTCGGTAGGGATTTCAACGCCCTCACCTTGCCAATATTCAACTAATATTGAGCTGCGAAAACGCGTATTTTTCGGCTCTGAAGGGTCGCAGGCACCCCAGTCACCGCCGACGCGCGGTACGCCGCCACTAGAGCCGCACCCCAATATGGTGACTTGTAAATTGTGCTTCACAGTTTCGCTCATATCACGGCCTTCTTGCCTTGTTAAACAAGTTGAAAAACGCATTCGTTGTGCGCTCTACGGTTTCCTCGAAACTCCAACCCTTGAGGATTGCCAAGTCTTCCGCGACCCTGACGACCCAGGCTGGTTCATTGCGCCGCCCACGGTGCGGAGTCGGCGCCAAATAAGGGCAATCAGTTTCTATCATTAACCGGTCGTCTGGCAATGATTGAGCGATTTTTCTTAATCCGTGGGCATTTTTAAAGGTCAATATGCCCGATAATGAGAAATATAGCCCCAGTTCCGCAGCCCTCTCAGCTAGCCTTTTTCCGCCCGTATAACAATGTAAGAGCGCTGGAAATTCACCTTTCTTCATTTCTGTTTCCAGTAAATCTGCCATTTGCTCGTCAGCTTCACGGCTATGAATAATCAGCGGCAAACCTGTTTCGCGTGCGGCCTCAATATGGGCAATGAAATTAGCATATTGATCGTCCCCGTCCGAATAATTATAGTGAAAATCTAGCCCGGTTTCACCGATGCCAATGACTTTTGCGTGCTGACTTAAAGTTATGATTTCACTAGCTTTTATGTCAGGGTTTTCTTTGGCCTCATGTGGGTGTGTGCCTATGGATGCGTAGATATCTTCAAAGCGTTCAGCCACGGCGAGCACATCTGCAAAATCAGAAACATTACAGCAAATATTCAACATAGTGCCAACATTTGCGGCGCGTGCCCGAGCCACAACCGCGTCCAAATCGTCAGCAAATTGTTCGCCGTGTAAATTTACGTGGCTGTCTACTAACATTTTACATCAAATATCATGCGGCGGCCCCTATTTGCATCATTGCTTGTAACAACACATTTTTCTTATTCATATTAAGTCCTGCTCCCGCCAACCGCATTTGACCAAGCTCACGGCGGATATTTACCCAGACATCTGGTGTGCGCTTAAGTGCAATCGGCTCAAACGGACCGCTCCACTCCCCCGTTGTAGCGTAAATAGCTTGGGTATGTAATGTAGATTGTAGCCCGTCCCAAAATAAATCATGGCTGATTTTGTTTTTGGACAAAGCCAATGTGTCCGATATAGAATGTAACAGCTGTGGGTTTTGCCTTGGGAACCCACGAAAAAAACGTCCGAGCGGGCGCAAAACGCTCTCGGCATTTTGTACATAAGCAAAAGCTTTGCCTGGTGCACCATTGGCTAAATGCACGGCGGCCTCGACATCTTCGTCCTTTTCTACATTGGTTTGGTCTGCCAACCATGTACGCAGTTCTGCACCATTTACTGGCCGCAAAGGTAGACTGAGGCATCGGGAACGAATTGTCGGCAACAACCGACCGGGAGCATTTGATAATAAAATCAACAATGCTTTTTCAGGTGGTTCTTCCAAAATTTTTAGCACCGCATTTGTAGCATTCCGGTTCATCTCGTCAATGCTGTCAATAAGACAAACCCTCCATCCCCCTTCGGATGCTTTACGGGAGAAAAAATCACTTATTCTGCGCGCTTCACTTATGGGAATTTCCGAGCGTAACTTCTTGGTTTTCTGATCATAGGGGCGGCGAACAAGCAGAAAATCACCATGTCCCAATGATTGAATTCGTTGTGCAATTGGATCGGCTTGGGGTATATCAAGAGTGCCATCTGTTTGGGGTAAGCCGCCAAGTACACGGCGGATCATTCGGTATGCCAACGTAGCTTTACCAATTCCCGTTGGCCCGCTCAACAGCCAGGCATGATGCAATGTGTTATTGTCAAACATGGACGCAAATTTCGCTTCCTCGTCCCCATGACCGATGAGAGAATACACATCTCTTGGACGCGGACAACCATCAGCTTTATCAGCTTCTGGCACAAAATCTGTGGCGGCTTTAGCCAAGTCGCAACCCCGCAAAATGTTTCATTAATATATGCTTGATTTGAGCTTCAATCGCATCACGTGACAGAGTGGCATCGACAATTCTAAAGCGGTCAGGGTTATTCTCGGCAATGTCAAGAAAAGCCGCTTGTAAGACTTTGTGGAATTCCAAATCTTCGGTGTCAAATCGTGATAAATCCTCGCCGCGTGTTTTAACGCGGCGTTGGGCTAAAATAGGATCTATATCAAACAAAATGGTCAAATCAGGTTTAAAACCCTGCATGACGACTTTATCAATCGCCGCGACTTGCTCTGGGCCAAGTCCCCGAGCATAGCCTTGATAAGCCATGGACGAATCACTGAAGCGGTCACACAACACCCATACACCGCGCGCGAGTGCCGGTTTAATCAGCTTCTCTACATGATCAAGCCGTGCAGCATACATCAATAACAATTCAGTTAAGCCAGACCAGCGTTCATGGGAGCCGCCTAGAACCAAATCCCGAATAGCTTCGGCTCCGAATGTTCCGCCAGGTTCGCGGGTAATCACAACCTCAATACCTGCTTCTTCAAGAGCAGCTTTAATGCGGGTTGCTTGTGTGGTTTTTCCCGCGCCTTCCCCGCCTTCAAGCGTAATAAATTTTCCGGTTTTCATAATCACTCTCCGCGTATTTTTTGAACCAGTGAAGCCATCATGCGTCCAAATATAGATTTTTGAGCCACATCTTCTGCGGCCAATAATTGCACTACTTCGTCTGCTCTCCCCGGAGCCGTGATTAACAAGTCAGCAATGTAATCTCCCTTACTAATAGGGGCAGGAATAGGGCCTTGATACAATATTTGTAGCTTCAAATTAGGGCGTTCCGACTTATGTAAGCCAACCATGATGTCCTTACTTGTAGTGAGCGAGACTGTTTGGCTTTTACCCATAAATACATCTGCCGTTCCGACGCTTTGGTTTTGCTTTAAAATTGGATAGACTTTAAATTCACGAATTGCACTGCGCATAATGCGGCGAGATTCTGAGCGGCGAGCCGATTTGGTTTCCAGCCCATTGACCACAAATATTATACGCTTTCCGCCTTGGACACCGGAACCTACAAATCCATATTTAGAAGCCTCGGTATGCCCAGTTTTTAAACCGTCTACACCTTCGATAGCCGAGCCAAATAACGGATTACGATTTGGCTGGTTTATATTGTTCCATTTAAAAGCCCTTTCAGCATAAATTTTATACATCTGCGGATATGATGCGATACTGTGGCGTGCCAATTTCGCCAAATCATAGGCGCTGATTTTATGGTCCGGGTGTGGCCAACCCGTTGAATTTACAAAATGAGCCGTGCTCAACCCTAATTCCTTTGCCTTAGCGTTCATCAACTCGGCAAAGGCTTGTTCACTTCCGGCGATCCCTTGCGCCAAAACAATACATGCGTCATTGCCAGACTGGACAATCACACCGCGAATAAGATCACGGACTTTCACAGTTGAATTGGGTTCAAGATACATAGTTGAAGACCCGGAAGCCGCGCCGCCGCGCCGCCATGCATCCACGCTGACTTCTAATTCATCGTCCATGGACAATGCGCCTGATTTTATCTGATCAAATACGATTGAAACGGTCATGATTTTAGTCATGGACGCCGGGAACATTGGTTCGCGGGCATTTTTTTCGAACAATATTTCGCCGCTCGCATGGTCCATAATGATTAAATGCGAGGCAGGCGTTTGGAATTGACTGGCCTCGTCTTGGCCGTAGGCGAGAGGTGTTGCAGTCAAGCACAACGCGAAAACAACCATACCAAAAATATATTTTATCATTCTCTATCCATAACCGTTTATTGCAAAAAGAAAAGGTGTACCAAGGCACACCTTAACTCACATAGTCAGATAGTTTAGTAAAGTCTTGAACGCGGGTTTATTTTTCCGCAGGTATGTTTTTATAATTAACCGCTGGAATAAATTCAGCCTTGGCATATGTGCCGTCATTTTTATCTGACGCCATGTGGATTGGCCCTTTGATAGTCAGCGTAATTGGACCATCTTTTAGGTCACCGCTTGGCAAATCTTTGCTTGGTAGTTTTGGTAGCTTCAGATTCTGCAAATTTGGCTTTGGCAATGCTTGTAAAACGGGTGCCGCCAATTTTTCGCCTAACTTTCGAAGTGGTTGATATTTAGGCGCTTCATTTTGAGGAGCCTCGGCAACATATTCAGGCCTTGGTGCCGGTTTTTGCTTGCGCTTTGGCTGTGCTCTTTTTAGAAGGGATTTTTGCTTGAATTTGTTCTCAGCCATTTGCGGTGCCCTTGGATCTGCTGGGCCGGCATATTGCACGCGGACTTCTCCTAAACCAGCTTCGAATAACCCAAGCATGTTGGCAGCGGCACGGCTCAGATCGATAATCCGGTCGCCAACAAATGGGCCGCGGTCATTGACCCGAACATTTAGTGATTTACCGGTTTGTGTATTGGTGACCACAACCATAGAATTAAGCGGCAATGTTTTATGGGCGGCCGTAATATCGTTCATATTATAACGTTCACCGGTCGCGGTTGGTTTACCGTGAAATTTAGGGCCGTACCAAGATGCTGTCCCGACTTTATCGTAATGTGGTTCATGTTTCGGCGTATAATTTTTGCCAAATATCGTATAAGTCTTGCCAACTTTCTGGTGAGCATGCAAATGTGTGTCAACTTTTTTCATATTGAGCTTGGAGCCATTCAAGCGCATTTTACTTGACGGAGCAGAGGGTAATTGTGCGGACAATTTGTTTGTAAATTGCACAGCTTCAATTTGTTGTTGATGACTTCCTTGACCCATTTTATAGGTAATAGGCGCACCATTTGCCGCTATTGTTCCGGACGTTGTCCCACACGCCCCCAAAGCCAAAGTTGTGACCCCAATTATTGCCGTAGCACCCAATTTCACCACACCGTTAAATCTAAAATTTGTCATTCTAAACCCGTTTTTTTATGGGCTGATATATTTACCTTAGCCCGAATTATTGATTGCTAGGCGAAAGCCCGCTTTCCTCGATTAAGCGTGAACATAATTCAGTAACTTTAAATCCTAGTTATGAGACAGGCTTAAAAAGTATTTGATTTTCTAGCTTAACGGCAAATTTGCAAAGAAGGTTTCCGAGAGATTAATATTGGCGCATGTGCCCTGCCCCATCTGTCTACCAGCTATCCGCATGCCCTAAATAGTTTGCAAAAACTGTATCAAGACACTTGCGCACTTAGACAAGCCTTGCTAACCCGCGCAAGCGCAATCATGCACACATTCCTGCGGAGGGGTGGCAGAGTGGTTGAATGCACCGGTCTTGAAAACCGGCGTGCACGGAAGTGTACCGGGGGTTCGAATCCCTCCCCCTCCGCCATTTATATAATCCCGAACATCGAGCCAAATAAATGGGACATCCGGTGAATAAGGAGCCTAGCTATCGGCAAGCAATTTGCAGGTTTGGCCGCATGTGTGTCTTGAGATTTCTACGCCGTGCAGGCCGGGAACCATTGGTTCGGCTAGCTTGAATATATAGGTGCAGAGATTTTCCAAGGTCGAGTATTTTAAACCTTCTATATCGTTTAAATATGCGTGGTCTAGTTTTGCCCGTATTTTTTCTATGACTGGGTCTAATGAACCAAAATCTAAAAGCCATTTATCAATGTCTTCCTGACGACCCTTAACGGAGATACTAGCGCTGAAGGAATGACCGTGCAGGTTTCGATAACCCGGATCTGTTCCGTCCGGTAAATCAATCGAGTGTGCAGCTTCAAAAGTAAAACTGCGAGACAGAATAATGTCGGCTTTCATAGTCTTTTTCCAAGTCTGTTTCCAAATAAAGTTGTCATGCCAATTTTTAAAGCGGGCACTTGTCGTTACGCGAGCGGTTGTATATACTAATACACATGGAGCACAAGTGTGTAAGGACATGGTTTGCTTCACACTAGTATTGGGAGGCCAAAATGTATTTTCTATTAGCCGGCGTAATTGTGTTTTTTGCCACTCATTTGTATTCCAGTTTTCGCACGCGTATTCCTGGCCGTGACATTAGACTGCGTATGGGTGCTATGAAATATATGGGGCTGCATTCTATCTTCTCGGGCGCGGGTTTTGTTTTAATGTTGTGGGGTTATGGCCTAGCACGTCCTGCTGCACAAATTTATACACCGCCGGATTGGGGTGTACATGTCACTATGGGGCTTATGTTGCCAGCAATTATTTTGTTGTTGGCTGCCTATGGCCCGCGCGGCTACATTAAGCAGTGGGTCAAACATCCTATGTTGTTGTCCATTATGCTGTGGAGTGCGGGACATCTTTTGTCCAATGGAGAGCTAAATTCGGTGATATTGTTCGGGAGTTTTCTCGTTTACGCCGTCATAGACCGTTTTGCCGTCACTGGTCGCGATATACCGGTTAAGAAAGTCACCATTATTGGTGATTTATATGCAGTAATTGTTGGCCTGGCCGTGTATATCTTATTTGCTAAATACTTACATGAGCTAACTGTAGGTGTTCCGGTCATGGGCGCGATGTAAGACGCGATGTAAATTGTGCGAGCACAGGCTGGTGATCCGTAAATTCAAAGTCAGTGTCAATTCCCTTAACGCTTACCACTTCCACATTTGGTGAAACCAGAAACCCGTCAATAATTGTCGTGTAGTTTTCGCCTTTTCTGTAAGGTTGGTAATTGGTTCGAGCCGTTGCTACGCTGGCATCAAACACTAATTGCCAACCAGACGGCAAATCTTCTTGGGGCAAAGTTTTAAGCCAAAACAAATGCTTCAGGTCTGTACTGTGCGGAAAATATGTTGGCGTTAACTGCATGTTCCAATCGCCACCAATCACGACATATTTACCGTCTGCGTAATACGCCTTCGCTATTTTGAGCAATTTTTCGAACTGCTGTACACGGATATTCCCGCCCTCGTCAAAGGCCGATAAGTGAATGTTGAGAAAGGCCCAGTCTCGCCCGTTTTCGTTAAACTCTGTGGCTTGAATATGATATTGCCGCTCAATAACCCCGCCAAGCTTCTCTGGTTCATTAGGAAGGCGCAAAACGGAAATATTTACGGGATTAAAAGGCATAAAACTAGCCAGGCCGTGTTTTAGCGCCCATTTAGTGGGTATAAAACGTGTGCTGAAATCATAGCTAAACCATGAGGAATGGCCTGTTAGCGCCGCGCGAACACCGCCCAGAACATCTACGCCCATATTGAGCATGTCCGGCTTTGACAGTTCTTGCATAAAATAAAAATCAGCCGGATGATCGTTTAAAATATCGGCAATGCCCTTGAGATTAACCTCAACAATTTCCCGACTGGGCGGTAACAGGTTTTCTCCCCCGTCCATAACAAAATCAGAGTCTTTGCCCAGGCCCGCATAGCCAATATTCCAGCTCATTGCTGTGATAACAGGACCAACGGAGCGTGAACTGCCGCTCACCTGTTTTTGAATTTTGATACCTGTGTTGAAATAATTTATGCCGATTATAGCGGCAAATACAATAATCAGTGTTGCTATGCCAAGGCCAACAATTTTCAGCGATTTAAGCATCAATTTTCCAATCTTTTAATCAGGCTAGATGTATCCCACCGATTGCCGCCCATATTTTGTATATCTTCGTAATATGCGTCGATCATTTTGGTCATGGTCAGGTTAGCACCATTTTCGTCTGCGGCCTCTAGGGCTATTTTTAAGTCCTTGCGCATCCAGTCTACGGCAAAACCAAACTCAAACTCTCCGCGTCCCATTGTCGAAGCTCTATTGTCCATTTGCCAGCTTTGTGCTGCGCCCTGCCCGATGGCTTCAACAACTTCATCTATGTCCAGACCTGCGCGTTTAGCGAAATGTACTGCTTCGGATAAGCCTTGCAGTGTGCCAGCTATACAAATTTGGTTGACCATTTTAGTGAGTTGTCCTGCACCTGATGGCCCCATAAGTTTTACGGCTTTGGCGTAGGCCTGCATAATGGGCTCGGCTCGACCGTATATATCTTCGTCACCACCACACATGACAGTCAGGGCACCGTTCACGGCTCCCGCTTCCCCACCTGATATGGGTGCATCTATAAATCCGATTTTTGCTGTATTGGCAATCTCATAACAAATACGGGCGCATTTAGCCGAGGCCGTCGTGTGATCAACCAAAATACTGCCTGATTTCATTGCGGCAAGAGCTGGCTTGGCAACGGCATAAACATCATCATCATTGCCAACGCACATCATGACAATATCTGCGCCAGAAACGGCTGCTTCAATATCCGTAGCTACTGTACCGCCGTACTCTCCTGCCCATTGACGCGCTTTGTCCGCACTCCGGTTCCAGACGGAAACTGAGTGCCCAGCTGCTACTAAATGTCCTGCCATAGGATATCCCATAACACCAAGCCCTAGAAATGCTAAATTAGCCATATTTTTCTCTCAATTTTCCCTTTCTGGTAAATTTCCCCTATCTGATAAATTTCCTTGTAATGGCAAGTAAACGGTCTCGCCAAGGATAAACTTACCTGTTACACACTAGACATGGATGGACAAGTATTAGAAACGAGTTGGCAAATGTGGGCAACCTTCGGGATTGTCATTACTGGCGTCGTACTTTATGCCCTTGAAAAATACTCCATCGAACTAATTTCTATTGGCATTATTTCAGCTTTACTGCTGTTTTTTCAATTATTTGTGCCTGAAAGCTCAATGCAGGTCGATGCAAGAACCCTGTTATCCGGCTTTTCTGATCCGGCTTTAATTACGGTCATGTCTTTACTGGTTATTGGGCAGGGTATTTTTGAGACCGGTGCGTTGGAATCCCCGACCCGCAAGCTTAATTCATATTTGGACAGAGTACCTAAACGCACATTAACACTAGTATTTTTGACGGCTTTTGTCACTTCAATGTTTATGAATAATACGCCCGTGGTAGTGATGTTTATTCCGGTGCTATCGGCTATGGCACTGCAATTACGCGGTAATGCTTCGAAATTCATGATGCCGCTCAGTTTTATCTGTATTTTAGCGGGTATGACGACCCTTATCGGGTCATCTACCAATATTTTGGTCGCAGGCGCCCTCGCCCGCTCAACCGAAGAATCGGTGGCGTTTTTCGACCCTGCCTTTCCGGGTCTTTTACTTGCGGCTATAGGGACAATCTATATTGTGCTAACCTCCAAATGGTTACTGCCTAACCGAGGGCCGGCTCCCGGCACGCAATCCATTTCAGGGCGGCAATATATCGCCCCTATCCGCATTACCGAATCTCATCCATTGCTAGGTGCAAAGCCTGTTGCCGGCCTGTTTCGTGATTTACGCATGATGACAGTTCGCTCTATTCAGCGCGGCGAGAAACAGCTTTTTCCGCCATTTGCAAATTCGCTCAAACAAGGTGATATCCTTACGGTTGCTGCCACCCGAAAATCTTTGACAGGGCTGCTCTCTGCTCATCCAGAATACCTGGAGGGCATGTTATCAACGCCCGGCTTTAAAAAGGACAAAGGCACTGCTCGGATAGTGATTAGTGAGGCCGTGATTGCTCCTGGCTCCCACATGATTGGCAAAACCATAGAACAAGCCGGATTTCAGAAAAAACATGGCTGTCTTGTACTGGGTATCCAAAGGCGTTCGCGCATGATGCGGAACCGTATGCTGAAAATCCACCTACAGGCAGGTGATGTATTGCTATTATTTGGCTATGTACCGCAAATTGAAGCTATGCGCGACCACCACGACATTTTATTACTCGACTGGGCAACGCAGGATTTACCAGATATCCGCAAGGCCAATATGGCACGACTTATTTTCGCAGGTGTTATTATTATGGCCGCCTTTGGTATTCTGCCTATCGTTCATGCTGCCTTTACAGGCGCAGGTCTAATGATCGCCACAAAATGCCTTAACATTCGCCAAGCCATACGGTCCTTGGACAAAAAAGTATTTCTGTTAATCGGGGCGGCCTTTTCTATGGGGATCGCGCTGGAAGCTACAGGCGGCGCAAGTTATGTAGCGGCGCAAGTCGTTGGAGGCTTACAAGGCTTCGGACCGCAAGTATTGCTAGCTGGGCTGTTTATATTGGTGGCAGTGATGACTAATCTTTTGTCCAATAATGCTACGGCCTTGCTATTTGCGCCCATTGCTATCAGCGTTTCTGCCCAAACTGGGATTGATCCTAAAGTTTTAATCTTAACCGTCCTATTTGCTGCCAATTGTTCATTTGCAACACCGATTGCTTACCAGACTAATTTGCTGGTTATGGGACCAGGGCATTACAAATTTGGTGACTATGTGCGTTTTGGTGTACCCTTGATTTTGATAATATGGATTAGCTATATAGTCCTACTTCCTTTTGTGTTTAATATTGGCTAGAGCATTCTTATGAGCCGACATTTTGATCCTAACGAATTGCAGTTTTATATTACACTGCCTGCGCCCTGCCCTTATTTGGACGGAGAAATGGAGCGCAAGATTTTCACGCCGCTAGATCCCCTCAAAGGCCCTTTTGTGAATGATTATTTGACCCATTCAGGGTTTCGCCGCTCGCAAAATGTTATTTATCGTCCTGCCTGTGAAACTTGCCAAGCTTGCCATTCTCTAAGAGTGAGAGCTATAGATTTTTCGCCGAGTAGAAGTTTTCGCAGAACTGTTAAGGTCAATGCGGATTTAATCCGCACTGTCTGTGAGCCTTTCGCGACCAATGAGCAATATGATCTTTTGCAAAAATATCTAAAGGCACGTCACCCGGACGGCGGTATGGCCGATATGGACTTTGCGCGCTTTGAAATGATGGTTGAGGACTGTGCATCGCGTACAGAAATATTTGAATACCGCACTGAAAATGGGCACCTGATCGCGTGCTGTATCACCGACACTTTGCGTGATGGGTTATCTATGGTGTACAGTTTTTTTGACATATCCGCAACCAAACGCAGTCTCGGTAATTACATGATTTTAGATCACATTAAAATTTGCCAGCAGGCAGGGTATCCTTTTTTGTATTTAGGGTATTGGGTAGAGCAAAGCCAAAAAATGTCTTATAAAGCCAAGTTTAAACCGTACCAAATATTGGAAAAATCTGGTTGGCGGGATATAGAATAGCAAAACATAATGGGGAGATTATGAAACGACGAGAGATACTAACCGCCGCTGCCGCTTTGGCAACCGGAGCCACGACCGTTGCTGTATTGGGGAGAAAAACTAAAAGTCCTGACACGGTTACGCAAGTCCTGCCGGGCGCGCCCGCACTGAACAAAAACCGAAGGCAATTGCGTCTGGTCACGTCATGGCCGAAGGATTTCCCGGGCCTTGGTATAATGGCCAACCGCTTTGCGGAGTTTGTCACTACAATGACAGAAGGTCGTATTGAGGTCAAAGTTTTCTCAGCCGGTGAACTTGTTGGTGCCACCGAAGTTTTTGATGCGACCTCCACTGGCGCGGCGGATATGTACCACGCCGCAGAGTATTATTGGCAAGGAAAGGCCAAAGGGTTTTCATTTTTCACTGCTGTCCCTATGGGACTTACGGCTACGGAAATTTGTGGTTGGATAAATTTTGGTGGTGGACAGGAACTATGGGATAATCTGTCAGCTAAATTTAACATCAAAGCTTTTCATGCGGGCAATACAGGCCATCAGATGGGTGGTTGGTTTAAGAAAGAAATCAATACGCTGGAAGATTTTAAAGGCCTGAAAATGCGAATGCCCGGCATTGGCGGTGAGGTTATACGCAGGCTCGGCGGTGCGGCGGTTAAGCTTTCGGGCGGTGAAATCTACCAAGCTTTGCAGTCCGGTGCTATTGATGCCACAGAATGGGTCGGGCCGTGGAATGATTACGCATTCGGTTTTTACCGCGAAGCGCCTTATTATTACGGGCCCGGGTTTCATGAACCAGGCGCGGCCCTTAGCCTGGGTGTCAACCTAGATGTTTGGAACAGCTTATCAGCAACGGACCAAGCCATATTTATTGCGGCAGGGCGAAGCGCTAATGATCTGAGCGTCGGCGAATACACACATAAAAACGCTGAAGCACTCATCATACTTAAAGAAAAGTACAATATAGAACCGCGCATTTTTTCAAAAGAAATATGGGACAGGATAGGCGCGTTGAGCGAAGAAGCCGTAGCGGAAATCGGAAACTCTGATAAACAAACAAAGGCTATTTACGACAGTTATATCAAGGCGCGAAACTCTTACCGTACATGGACAGAAATCAGCGAAGGTGCCTATATAACCGCACGCGCGGCGGCACTTAAATGAATTCGGAAGTTCTAGAATTAGCTGGGCGAAGCCTGCAAGCCATTGGTTGGGTGTTTTTACCGTTCTTACTGGTACCCATGTTATGCCTTGTTTTGCCAAGACAAAAACTGATTACGAATTTCCAGTTAACCTTGTCCCAAATCATAGATAGTTTCAATATGTGGGTTGGAGAAATGGTCAAATGGCTGTTACCTGTTCTTGTTATTAGCATAGCATTTGGTGTTATTGCTTTGTCCATATTTGGGCAAGCATGGACAAAATTTGATGAGAGCGCCACGTATTTCCATACTACAGTAATTCTACTGGGATCAGCCGCAACTTTACTGGCTGGGCAGCATGTACGCGTGGATATTTTTTACACAAAAATGTCACCTAAATCCAAAGCCTTGGTGGATATAATTGGTTATTATGCTTTGCTTATTCCGTTTTGTTTGGTGCTGATTTGGAATGCACAAAGCTTTGTCGGACTGGCTTGGACTTCTTTGGAGGGCTCAGCCGAGTCTGACGGTATCAAAGGCATATTCATCTTAAAAACATTTGTATCAGTTTTTGCCGTAATGATGCTCGCGCAAGGACTGTCCATTGCTGGGAGGGCTTCTTTGTTTTTGGCTGGAAAACCTGTTCCTGAAATAGCGCCAGAATTAGACGACACACCAGAACATCCTACACAGGATGCTTATATAACTGACCATCTGGAGACGGGATTATGACCCCGAATGAGTATCTGGCATTATTGATGTTTGCCGTTGCTTGTGTAGCGCTCATGGGTGGTTATGGTGTCGCCTTTACCCTGGGCGGCGTGTCTCTAATATTTGCTGCTCTGGGCGTTTTTACGGGGCACTTTGAAGCGAGTTTCTTGCTCGCCCTGCCTGGTAGAGTTTTCCCGCTTATTACCCGTGAAATTCTAATAGCTGTTCCCTTATTTGTCTTTATGGGTGTAATGCTAGAAAAATCCCGTATTGCCGAGGACTTACTTGAAGCTATGGGAGATTTGTTTGCTAATTTACGGGGTGGCCTGGGTATATCCGTGGTAATCGTTGGCGCCTTACTGGCCGCATCCACAGGTATAGTCGGAGCGACCGTTGTGACTATGGGGTTATTATCCCTACCGACCATGCTAAAACGTGGGTATGCACCGTCTTTAGCAGCCGGGTCTATTGCGGCATCTGGTACACTGGGGCAAATCATCCCGCCGTCTATTGTATTGGTAATTTTGGGTGATCAACTTTCCAATGCTTTTCAAGAAGCGCAACGTAGTCATGGATTGGTCAGCGACGGTGTTGTCTCCGTAGGAGATTTGTTTGCAGGTGCCCTGCTGCCGGGTTTAATACTAGTGATGCTATATGCAGTTTATATTGCCGTAATAGCCGTATTCAAGCCCCATATGGCTCCTGCTGCCGGTTGGGACAAAGATGTGCATGTGGGACAGTTTATACGCCGCACCCTAATAGCTATGCTACCACCGCTTTTGCTTATTATGGCCGTTCTTGGATCGATATTATCAGGCTATGCAACGCCAACACGCGGCGCTGCTCTTGGTGCTCTTGGGGCTATTTTACTGGCAGGCTATAAACTTGCAGAAGATCAACCGAATGTCCGCAAACTTATCTTGCTGGCAACCTTTGGATTGATTGCCATTATTGTCGTTGATCTCTCCGGAATTGATATGCGCTTTAACCAAGAGGGCTGGGCAATAAGCGAGCGGGTTGCGGTTACTCTTGCTTTGTTGTTTAGCGGGATTGCGATTTTAGGAACTCTTGCAGCCCTCACCTATCTTAAAGGACAAGGGCAATTGGCCGAAGTTTCTCGCTCCACAATGTATATAACCTCTATGGTGTTCGTGATTTTAATCGGTGCAACCATGTTTAGCTTGGTATTTCGCGGTTTCGGCGGCGATGAATTGGTCGCGCGAATGTTGTCATCTGCACCAGGTGGCGCAATGGGTGCATTAGTTTTAGTTATGATCACAATGTTTTTACTTGGTTTTTTCTTGGATTTTATCGAAATCACATTTGTAATAGTGCCGTTGGTAGCACCACCGCTCATGGCCATGGGTATGGACCCTATTTGGCTTGGAATATTGATGGCGCTTAACCTGCAAACCAGCTTCTTGACGCCGCCTTTCGGGTTTGCCCTGTTTTATTTGCGCGGTGTTGCACCGCCAGAAGTGACAACGACGGCGCTCTATAAAGGGGTCATACCGTTCATTGGTATACAGATATTCGTCATTATACTGGTTGTGTTCTTCCCAGAGATAGCAACGGTATTACCAAAGATTATGGCGGGTTAAAAAACCGAGACGTAGGGTGAATTACGGCGACAAGCCTAATCCACCCCACAGCATCAGTATCCGTCACTACTCTACAACATTCCCGTCTGCATCTATCTCTACAATCGGGTAGCCGAGAGTTTGCAGTTCTTCCATCACCACTGCTTTATCACCCACAACAACAGTAATCATGTCGCCCATGTTTAAATGCTGAGTTGCCAACGCGTTAAGCTCGTCTTTGGTAATGTTTTTCAGGATATCGTTTTGCGCATCCACATAATCAGGCGATAAATCGTAAAGTGCGATCTCTGATAAATAGCCGAGTTTTTGGCGCGGTGTTTCGTAACTACGGGCATCACGCTGGCCAAGCGAAGCTTTCATGAACGACACTTCTTGATCCGTAAGCCCGTCTTTCTGTACACCGCTAATTTCATTGACAAATTGGCGGATTGAATCCGTTGTCGTATCGGCACGTACACCCGCTTGCGCACGAAAAGCACCGCGTATATCATTACCATAGAAGAACGACCGAGCCCCATATGTATAGCCCTTATCCTCACGTAAATTTAGATTAATTCGCGAGTTAAAGGCACCGCCAAGATTATAATTCATAAGCTCGGTACGGTAATATTCGCCCGTAGCATCAAAATTAAGACCACGCTTGCCAATGCGGATTTCGCTTTGCGCTGCATCAGGTTTATCAATGAAGTATAATGTCCCCGTTTCTAATGCGGGGAATGGGTTAAGGGCAAGTGCGGCCATATGGCTACCTTGCCAATCTCCAAATATATTGAGATGCCCAGTAACTTTGTCGTTTGAGAGGTCACTGACCACTAAAATCTGACTGTCTTGTGGCCCGTATGTACTGGCGTAAAACGCCTTTACATCATCCAATGTTAAAGCATTGACAGTTTCGATTGTACCGCTATTGGCACGGGCAAAACTATTGTCCATGCCAAATAATAATTCTGTGAAAACGTTGGTTGCCGTAGTGCTTGCATTTTTCTTGGCATTCTTGATACCTTCGATAGTTTGCTTTTGTATCCGTTCAAAATCTTCTTGGGCAAATTTCGGACTGGATAACTTCTCCAAAGCAATTTCCAAAGTTTTGTCCAGGTTTTTAGTTAAAGTACGAATGTTTAGAGTTGTGAATTGGTCCCCGGAGCCAAAACTGACACTGGAGCCAAGCTTGTTAAGTTCATTTGATAACTCTTCTGCACTGTGTAACAAGGTTGCTTCGCCCATCATAGCCGATGTAATTGCAGCCAATCCGAGTTTATCGACACTCTCGCGAGTTTGTCCGGCAGGAATACGCATACGAATAGTCGTTGTCGGCACTTCCGAGTTCACGGCTCCGGTTATGGAAATACCATTAGCCATTTCTTTTGAATAAACTTCCGGTATTTTAATGGTCGGGTTTGCTCCAGGTGTCGGGATGACAGAACGATCAAAGTCGGAGGTACCAGGGCGTAATGCGATACCTTCGCCTTCAGTGCTGGCCGGAATATTGCGCTCATACATAGTCCATGTATCAGGCTTGATAATAGCTTCTGGTTGACCTTTCGGGACAATACTCATGACAACGGCATGATTGTCTTTGATGTATTTTTTATAGACACGCATTACATCTTCTTTGGTGACATTTTCATACCGGGCAATATCGTTTTTGATATAGTCCGGATTTCCGCGCATATACTGATATCGTGCCAGTTGTGACATTTTGCCAGAGACACTCTCTAGGCCGTAAACCATGCCGGAGACGATTCCGGCTTTAACGCGCTGAATATCATCATCATTAGCACCGCCGCGTTCTTCAAATTCAACCAGGGATGCACGGGCGATTTCTTCAAGTTCAGCCAGAGTATTTTCAGGTGTCGGAAGGGCGAGTAATGTAAATGTACAGCTAAGCTCACCGCAGCCATGCCCTGCACTGGCCTGCACGGCTTTGCCGTTCTTGACCATGTTTTTATACATGAGCGAGGTTTTGCCTGAGCCAAGGATATCCATCAATACATCAAGCGGCGCCTCATCTTCGTGGTATACGTGGACGGTCGGCCACGACATATACATAAGCGGTAGAGCCACATTATCTTCCATAGAAATATAGCGGTCTTCGTCCAATGTAACAGGCGTATAAACGGGGCTCGTTACTTCGGGCCCGCGCGGGATACCGCCAAAATATTTCTTGATCCATTCGAGTGTTTGCGCTTCGTCAATGTCGCCGCCGATCGTCAAAGACGCATTATTAGGGCCATACCAGCGCAGGAAAAACCGCTTAAGGTCGTTTAAGTTTGCTCGGTTCAAATCTTCAATATACCCGATGGTTAACCATGAATACGGATGACCTTCCGGGTAGAGAGCTTCGTTGACTTTTTCGCGCAAAAGACCGTAAGGGCGATTATCATAATTTTGCCCACGTTCGTTTTTCACAGTCTCGCGTTGATTTTCAAATTTTTCAGGGGTCACGGCGTCAAGGAAAAAGCCCATACGGTCAGCTTCCAACCATAACATGCGCTCCAATTGATTGGACGGCACGGTTTCAAAATAATTTGTTCGGTCTGTATTGGTTGTACCGTTAAGGGTACCACCGCTCTCGGTGATCAAGCTAAAATGCTGCTCGTCTGCCACATTTTCAGAACCCTGAAACTGCATATGCTCAAAGAAATGGGCAAAACCGGAGCGTCCCGCTTCTTCGCGGCCAGAACCAACATGGTAAGTTACATCCACATGTACAAGCGGATCTGATTTATCCGTATGCAAAATAACCGTCAGGCCATTATCCAGCACGTATTTGTTATAGGGAATGGCTATTTCGCCGCTTTTGGTTTTAACAGATTCTACTTTGGTAAAGCCTTTAGGTATATCCATTTCTGGTTTGGCCATTTCTGTAATGGCTATTTCGGGCATACTTTTTTCAGATACAATTTTTTCAGGTGCGCTTTGCTTATTCAAGCCGGATATCGTATCACAAGCTGAAAGAGCCAATAGAGCTGTGCTGACCAATAGAAATTTTCTCATAATATTTCCCAAAATTAAAATTAAAACATTTATTGATAAACAGTAATCAAAAGAACAGGTAAGTAAAGCTAAAACCTTGTATGGTTGGAGAAAAACCTAAAACTGATTTTATTTCATACGCATGATAGACACAGTAGAAAATAGGTGACAAACAGAAAAAGCTTCTCTATAAGACACTTAATTGCATGACGCCTCCCACAGGATGGGAATGGCGGCCCCCACAAGGGGCCGTTTTTTTATTGCCTAAATTCAGCCAAAACTGGTTCGAAGCGAGGCGTCACAAAGGAGACTGTTTTGAAGACTAAAACAAATATGGATGAGCGGATATTAGCGATTGCCAGCCCTGTAGCCGAAGACATGGGCTACGGAATTGTTCGCATTCGCGTACAAGGCGGCAATCGTAGTGTTGTACAAATTATGGCCGAGCGGTTATCGGACGGCATGATGAATGTATCCGATTGCGCACAGCTATCGCGGACATTGTCCTCTACTTTCGAGGTTGAAGACCCGATTGACGGCGCTTATGTACTGGAAGTATCTTCTCCAGGACTTGACCGCCCGCTTACGGACTTGAAGCATTTTGAACAATATTCAGGACAACTCGCACGGCTTGAACTGGACAGATTTGTCGAAGGCCGTAAACGTTTTCGCGGTATTTTAGCCGGTATTGATGACGATAATGTTGCTATCGATTTGGACAAAGAAGAAGAGACCGCTCTGATCCCATTTGCATGGATCAGCGAGGCCAAACTTTTGATCACTGATGATGTAATCACAAAAGGTCAAAAGAAACTGCAAAAGCAATTAAAGAATAAATCTAACAAGAAAAACTCACCTCAAAAAGGAGATATCTAATGTCAACAGCAGGAATTAGTGCTAACAAATTGGAACTTTTGCAAATCGCGAAAGCCGTAGCCCAAGAAAAATCTATTGATAAAGAGATCGTGCTGTCGGCTATTGAAGAAGCCATCCAAAAAGCTGCCGGACAACGCTACGGCACTGAAAATGACATCCGCGCAAGTCTGAACCCTGTTACCGGCGAAATGTCCCTCAAGCGTGTGATTACGGTTGTTGAAGAAGTCGAGAACGAATCAGCTGAAGTTGATTTGGTAACGGCCATGCTCGATAATCCTGATGCAGTCATAGGTACAACATTCGAAACCCCTCTCCCGCCTATTGAATTTGGTCGCGTGCAAAGCCAGATGGCAAAACAAATTATCATGCAAAACATTCGTGATGCAGAACGGGCACGTCAGTACGAAGAATATAAAACACGTGTTGGCGAAATTGTATCCGGTATCGTTAAACGGGTTGAATACGGTCACATCATTATGGACCTTGGCCGCACCGAAGCTATCATCCGCCGCGAGGAAACCTTGCCGCGCGAAAATGTCAAAAGCGGTGACCGCCTACGCGCCTACATCCTTGAAGTGCGCGAAGAACAACGTGGTTCACAAATCTTCCTGTCTCGTTCATGCAACGAGTTCATGGCGGCTTTATTTGCTCAAGAAGTACCAGAAGTTTACGAAGGTATTATTGAAATCGTCGCCGTCGCGCGCGATCCAGGCTCGCGTGCTAAAATCACTGTGCGGACGTCCGATGCTTCCGTTGATCCGGTCGGTGCATGTGTAGGTATGCGCGGTTCACGCGTTCAAGCCGTCGTGAACGAATTACAAGGTGAACGTATCGACATCATTCCTTGGAATGATGATGCGGCGACCTTTATCGTAAGTGCGCTACAGCCTGCCGAAGTGACTAAAGTGGTTATGGACGCCGACGAAAACCGTATCGAGGTTGTCGTACCTGATGATCAATTGTCTCTGGCTATTGGGCGGCGCGGACAAAATGTCCGCCTTGCTTCACAGCTTTCTGGTTGGGCTATCGATATAATGAACGAAGAACAAGAAAGCGAACGTCGTCAGAAAGAATACAAAGAACGTTCTGATTTATTCATGACTGCTTTGGATGTGGACGAAATGATTGCTCAGGTCTTGATCGCTGAAAGCTTCACCAATTTGGAAGAAGTTGCTTATGTTGCGCCTGAAGAAATTTCTTCTATTGAAGGTTTTGACGAAGCAACAGCAACCGAGCTGCAAACGCGAGCCCATGAGTTTCTTGAAAAAACGGCTCTTGAACAAGACGAAGCCCGTAAGGCTGCTGGTGTTGAAGATGATGTTTTGACCATCGAAGGTGTGACTTTACCAATTGCTGTTGTATTTGGTGAAAACGAAATTAAAACTGTTGAGGATGTGGCAGGTTTGATCCCGGACGACCTGCGCGGTTACAACGAAATGGTGGACGGTGAACGTGTACATGAAGACGGAATATTAGAAAGTTTTGGTCTTTCGACAGACGCCGCGCAGAACATGATTATGCAAGCGCGTGTCTTGGCAGGGTGGATCAAACCAGAAGACCTAATTGTCGAAGACGCAGAAGAAGAAGGCGTTGCAGCAGATGAAGCCGCTGTGCTGACTGCAGAGGATGTATTTGGTTCTTGAGTACGAAAGCGGACATAAACACTGAGCTTGAAAGCCAGCCTAAGCAATCGCCTAGAAACTCGCATGAAGCTAAGCCGCACACGCGGCGGGGGCACAAGCCGCGTGAGCGTCGGGATATCGCTTCCGGTGAACTTCGTGATCCAGCAGATATGTTGCGCCTAGCCTTTGCCCCGGATGGCCAAGTGGTCGCGGATATTTACGGCAAACTTCCTGGGCGTGGTGCCTGGATCGAAGCGAACCGGAAGGCCATAGAAAAAGCCATTAAATCAGGTGCGTTTTCCCGCGCGGCCAAACGCAAGATTACCGTCGCAGATAATTTTGTAGATACGATAGAAGCTGGACTTTCAGCCCGTGTATTAGGCATTTTAGGCATGGCTAAGCGGGCAGGACAATTAGAGAGCGGGTTTGAAAATGTCCGCTCTTGTGCCCGCGCAGGTCAAGTTGGTGTGCGCATAGAAGCAAGCGATGGTCAACCGGATGGGCGTTCTAAAATACGGGTTGTTGTCAAAGCTATTGCTAAAGAGTTGGAAGTCGCAATGCCGCCCTTAATTGGGTGCTTTAACAGCGCAGAACTGGGAAAAGTTATTGGCCGCGATAATATGGTGCATGCATGTGTCCATAAGGGCAAATTGGCAAAAGCTATTACACATGAGATTGAACGGCTGGCCGGCTTTCGCGAACTCGTGCCAGAAAATTGGCCCGATAGAGAACATGAGAGTTTAAAGATAGCTGATATTGGGGCCAAAAATAGACCTAATATTGGTAGCGGAATTTAGTTGCATGTGGGCTAAACCCCGTTAGGGTGCGCCCACTTAAGAAAAACCTCAAAACAGCGTCTTTATGAAACGCTAGTTTTGGGATATGGAAAGACGATATGAGCGATACAGATAACAATACAGGTAGCAATTCTGGCGATAAAAAACCCGCCCGTAAGCCTATGTCCTTAGGGGGTCCAAGGGCTGGAGGTTCTGCGCGTCAAAATTTTTCCCAAGGTCGCACTAAGGCCGTTGTGGTTGAAAAGAAAAAGCGCCGTTTGGTGAATGCCCCTGGTGCATCTGCGCCAGGTTCTTTGGGCGTTGCTGTCCCCCCTGCTCCCGAGAAAAAAGTTGACAATGATGCTATTGCCGCGAAACGCTTGGGTTTGTCTAAAGAGGAATACTTAAAACGTCAGCAAGCCGTTGGCAAAGCAAAAGCTGAGAAAACAGCACGCGACCAAGCCCGTGCATCCGAACGTAAAGCTCTTGCAGAGCGCGACGAATCTGACCGTGCCGCATTGATTGCTCGAAAAGAAGCAGAAGCCCTTGCAGTCGCCGAGGCAGACCGTATTGCCAAAGAACAAAAAGTCGCTGCAGAGGCCGAACGCCGTGCGGCCCGCCCGATAGCGGGTGGTCCTATTCGTAAACCCAAGCAAACACCTGCGGCGCCAGACAATACGCCGACTGCAGATCCTGCTGCACCCGTTCCTGATGCGTCCGCTTTAGAACGTGCAGGTGGGCGTATTAAAAAAGCCAAACCGCAACACCAAAAACCAAACCGTTCACGTAAAAACGAGCCTTCCCGCCGCCGCGGCAAGCTAACCATTGTGAGCGCTCTTGCAGGAAATGAAGAGCGTCAACGATCTCTCGCATCTGTCAAACGTGCGCGTGAACGTGAAAAGCAACGCCGCACGGGTGGCGGTAGTAACGATAAAGACAAAGTCTACCGCGAAGTAGTGGTCCCCGAAACAATCACAGTAGCCGACCTCGCCAACAGAATGTCCGAACGGACACATGCCGTGATCAAATATTTAATGGAACAAGGCGATATGTCCAAAGCTGATGATGTTTTGGATGCGGATACTGCGCAACTAATTGTCGAAGATTTCGGCCATACCGTTAAACGGGTTGCGGAAAGTGACGCCGAGGCTGAGGCCTTTGGACAAACTGATATAGACGACGAAGCTACACTGAAGCCTCGCCCGCCCGTCGTTGCTATTATGGGTCATGTTGATCACGGTAAAACTACATTGCTAGATGCTCTACGCACAACAGACATTGCGGGAAGTGAAGCTGGCGGTATCACCCAACATATCGGTGCTTATCAGCTTAAACTTAAATCTGGTGAGACTATTACTGTGCTCGATACGCCTGGACACGCAGCGTTTTCGGCTATGCGTACACGCGGGGCGGCTGCCGTTGACATTGTGGTTCTCGTCGTCGCGGCTGACGATGGTGTTATGCCGCAAACCATCGAAAGCATTAAATACGCAAAGGCCGCTGGTACGCCTATTATTGTTGCCATCAACAAAATGGACGCCCCAGAAGCCAATCCAAAGAAAATTGAGGAAGACCTTCTTCGCCACGAAATTATAACAGAGAGCATGTCTGGCGACGTGCAAACCGTTGAGGTTTCTGCGCTTAAGAAGACGGGTCTGGATGATTTGGCTGAAGCGATTGTTAATCAATCCGAGCTAATGGAATTAAAAGCCAACCCGAACCGCCGTGCAGACGGTTTGGTCATCGAATCAAAAGTTGCCAAAGGACGTGGCCCAGTCGCCACCTTTTTGATTAAACGCGGCACACTAAAACGCGGCGATATTGTTGTTGCTGGTGAGCATTGGGGCAAGGTTAAAGCCATAATGAATGAACGCGATGCCAGACTTAAACAGGCTGGCCCGTCTGAGCCAGTTGAAGTGCTTGGTATGGACGGTGCCCCCGCTCCAGGTGAAGCTTTTGCAGTCGTTCGAAAGGAATCCAAGGCTCGCGAAATTACTGCATATCGCCAACGTCGACGCAAACAAACGAGCGCCGCAGGGCCTGTCGATGCGGCTACATCAATGGAACAAATGTTATCTCAGTTGAAAGAGAAGTCTATCGACGAGATGGCTTTGTTGGTCAAGGCTGATGTTCAAGGTTCCGTTGAAGCTATTCGTTCTTCCGTAGAAGGTCTGGGCAATGAAGATGTACGCGCCCGTGTTATCCACGGTGCAGCAGGCGGTATTAGCGAAAGCGATGTCATGCTGGCAAAATCGTCCGGCGCGCCTATTATCGCTTTTAATGTACGTGCAAACCGTCAGGCCAAAGATTTAGCTGAGCGCGAAGGTGTGGAAATTCGGTATTATTCTATCATTTATGAACTTCTGGATGATGTAAAAGGTGTGCTCGAGGGTATGCTCGCTCCAGAACGTCGTGAAACCTTCATTGGTTATGCCGAAATTCTGCAGGTTTTCGATATCTCCAAACTTGGTAATATTGCCGGCTGTAAAGTTACTGAAGGTAAGGTTGAACGCGGCGCAGGTGTACGTCTGTTGCGCGATGATGTCGTCATTCATGAAGGAACGCTTTCTACTTTGAAACGCTTTAAGGATGAAGTTGAAAAAGTTGTCGCTGGGCAAGAATGCGGTATGGGTTTTGAGAACTATCACGATCTGCGTAAAGGTGATGTTATTGAGTGTTTTACAGTTGAGATGCTGGATCGGAAGCTTGATTAGTCACCAAGACTTCACCCGAAGGTGAAAAATGAAAAAGCAAGCGAAACTACCTAGCCAAAGACAATTACAAGCCGGCGAACTTATTCGGCGGGCTTTGGTTGATATTATGGCGCGGGAAGATTTTCGCGACCCCGATCTAAAAGGTGTATCCATCACAGTATCAGAAGTCCGCGCGGCACCAGATTTGCGAACGGCACGGGTTTTTGCCGCCCCGCTCGGCGGCGTCAATACGCCAGAAGTGATAGCTGCGCTGAACCGTTGTGCCAAGTTTCTACGCGGAAAATTAGGCCGTGAGTTAAAGATGCGCTCCACGCCTGCGCTTAGATTTGAAGTAGACACTACATTTGATACCGCATCCGAAATGAATGCTTTGCTAGCAAGGCCGGAAATTGCCAGAGATTTGAAAAAAAGAGATTTAAAAAAAGAGATTTAAAAAGTAATTTGGATTAAGCCAGAGCCTGGCGAATAAATTTCCCTGTTTCTATTGGTAAAGTTCTTGCTTTTGGAAATGCTTTGGAAAAATTTAAAAAGCCGTGCGGCATTGATTTTTCATGAACATATTCAACAGGAACACTATTTTCCTCAAGGTATTGTCTATACAACATTCCCTCTGCACGTAATGGATCTAGTCCGCATGTTAAAATATAAGCTGGCGGGAGGCCTTTGAGGTTTTTCTCAAATAACGGCGAAATTCTTGTGGAACACACATCCGCATCAACAACATAATATTTCAGTATGAATTTTAATGCGACGACACCCAATTGCAGCATATCTTGTGGGCCTGGTTTTTGTGGTTTGATTTCGGCCATCTGCATTAAGGGGTAAAGCAAGATTTGTACTTTTAAATCTGAACGGTATTTTTGCGCTAAATATGCGGCCATATTACCGCCTGCACTATCGCCCCCAATGCCAATGCGTGTTGAGCCAATGCCGTATTTATGCCCACTCCCACGCAATACCCAGTTAAGGACATGCTCACAATCGTCTGGGCCTGCCGGAAACGGGTATTGGGGCGCAAGGCGGTAATCCACAGACAGCACGCGCATTTTAGAGCTCTCTGCCATGCGTAAACATACGCCTTCATGAGAATCTATTGAACAGGTTACAAACCCGCCGCCGTGCAAGTATACAAGACAAGGCCCCGGCCCCTGTGATGCGCCTTTGGGAACATATAGGCGTACTGGCACAGGAAAATGTTCATGGTGGACATCAAAATCAAAGACATCGCGCATCTCTGGTCCTGGAACATCAAAATTATTGGTCAGAGTACGAATTTTGTTGTGAATCGAATAAATTTGATCCGGCTTCACCTTTAGCTTTTCAAGTTGAAGTTTCCACTCATCTGCTAAGTTTATTTTTCGACCAGAGGCCATAATTCATCTTTCTAATTAGGGAGAGTATCCGCCGTCTGCTAAAAATTTACGCTCGGCTTTCGTGTCTTCCCGACCCAGTATTTTGTTGCGGTGCGGAAATCTACCAAAATCAGCTATTAACTTTCGGTGAGCCTTAGCATGAAATAAATTTGAACTACTGTCTAACCGCGTATCGATGAGGTGAACACATTCGTCTTGTACCGCAAGGTCTTCTGCATGCATATATGGCAGATAGAAAAACTGACGCCGGTTTTGTGCCGTTTTCAAATCTTGGCCGCGACCAACAGCAAGCTGTGCGCAAGAAAGCGCCAAGGCGTCCCAAGCGAATGCACCTTTATTGTCTCGGTACATATTTCGCGGAAATTGATCCAGCGCAATAATAAGCGCTAGAGCTGAAGCGGGATCATTTTGCCAGCTATGCTCGCCGTGTTTTTTAATGTGTGCGGCCGCATCTATTGAGAAATCTTCAAATCTTGAACGGATATCCGCATCAAATGCATCCGACTTCGCATACCATTTTTTGGGCCCAGCTTGTTCGAACCAAAAATCAAGTATGTCATTAGCGCCAATCATTAAAACCTGATTTTTCCCTCAGTAATTTTTTTGAATAACGCGGCATCAACGCGTATATATGTTTTCGCAGATGCATCCGCCATATAGACAGTATCCTTGACTTTGGATGGATCAAAACCGTCTTTGACAAGGTCAGTTTTTTTGTATTTGAACGTTCCCGTCGTATCGGATACAGACGTAATCCGCAAAAAGACTGGCCGTGCATATGGCGGTAATGCGTCTTCGGTGTGCTTATATAATGCTTCCAGGTCCAAATCTGGCACAGCAACAAGCGATGCCATGCCCGCTTTGCCATCATGTCCCAAAATAGGCACACCATAAACATTTGCTTGCGAGACGCCGTCAAACGCAGTGATAGCTGCAGCCACTTCATTCGTGGCGACGTTCTCTGCTTTCCAACGGAAAGTGTCACCTATGCGGTCTGCGAAATAAAAATACCCTTCTTTGTCGCGCCATAGCAAATCGCCCGTAAGGAACCAGCGATCTCCCTTTGCGAAGACATCTGTGATTATTTTCTTTGCACTGGCTTTCTTGTCTTCATAGCCTTCGTACTTAAAGCGGGCTTCGTCTTCGCGTATCTCACCAATAAGTTCACCTATTTCACCGACATCCGTTCGTAGGCAGAACCCACTTTTCCCGCGAATATGTTTATTTGACTCAATATCAAATTTTATCAAATCACCATTGGATTTATTGCGCATATATTCAGGAATACGGCCAACTGCCCCAACTTTATTTGTAAAGTTAATTAATGAGATATTGCCCTCGGTGGCACCATAAAATTCGACTACTTTTGGAATATTAAACCGCTGCGTAAATTTGGACCAGACTTCAGGGCGCAGTCCATTACCAACGATACAGCGTATTTGATGCTGGCGTTCTTTAGGATGCGGGGGCGCATTTAATAAAAACCGGCATAATTCGCCGACATACATAAACATAGTAGCTTTGTACCTAACAGCTTCATCCCAAAAAGTGGACGCGGAAAATTTAGAGCGAACGATTACGGCACCGCCCGTCGTCAAAGCCAGGCCAACCCCGCAGAGGCCACCAGTACCGTGATACATGGGTAAGACCATAAGAACACGGTCAGCAGATGTAGCTCCGGATGCTACCACAAATCCGCGCATATAATATTGGCCGCGTGTATGGGTCATTTTGGCTGCTTTGGGCATGCCTGTAGTTCCGGAGGTGAACATTTTCATGAAAATATCACCCGCCACAAGTCCTTTGCGAATGTTATGGTCAGGTCTCGTACTACTCTGCTCAGCAACTGCTTCGTCAAAACTCTTTAAGGATTTGGTTTTTCCAAAAGCGCTAAACGCTGATAATTCTTTTGATAATTGACCTTTGGCACTTTTCCAAGCGTCAATAAGCTCATGGTCGACAATGGCCAGCTTGGCATGGGAAATAGTAACACAGTGTGCAAGAGCCGCAGCGCGTAGTTGATAATTTATCAAAGCGGGTACCATCCCAACCTTCGACAAGCCAAACCATAGCCCAACATATTCAAGCCGGTTACGGACGAAAATGGCAACGGTGTCGCCGGGTTTTCCGCCCTCTGCCAATGCCCAACTGGCCACGCGGTTAGCATAACTGTCAAATTCCCGATAAGTCCATTCCCGATCATCTTCAATAAAGGCAATGTTGTCCGGGTATTTATCGACTATGCGTTCTATATCGTCCGGCACTAGATTGGATGAAGCAGAATCCACATCCTCCACTGCCGCTAACATGCGCTTCATTGTGCGGATAAACTTAACTTCCTGAATTATTTTCTTAAAAATTCCCATAAACTATACATAGGCAAGTCCGGTATGTGGTCAAGGCTTTCTCAACTCGCAATTGTTAAACTTGCAAAAAAAGCCCCCGCTAAAGCAGGGGCCTATAGTGAGAAGGCGAAAATTCAATTTGAAACTTCCGCCATGATCTGTGGGAGCAGTTCATTCCTCCCTATCCTTGCAACTATCGTGCCAAATTATAAAAGATGAAAAACCGGTACAAATCCACCAATTCCGTGCATAAGAACATCGTATAGTGCCAAATCAAGACTGATGTTCCGCGATGGCACACAAATTGCCCTTAAATCTTTGTAACAATATGCCCATTGTACTTGAAGCCAAGAGTGAGGTGGTTACATTTGTAAAAAATGATATTTGGAGATCCCATGAAAAACTCACTTTTCCTCAGCCTTGTACTTTCTACAACAATGCTTGTCGCGCCAATGACTGCCAATGCCCAATCCAATGCAAAGGCTAACTGGCCAATATTTGGTGGCAAGGCTAATAATACGCAGGGATTGAGCGTTGATCCGGTTCGCGGTGTGCTGACACTGGCTCCCTTGTTGGAGCGCACGACACCTGCGGTCGTCAATATTTCTGTATCAACCAAAGTTAAATTTCCAAACAATCGATTTGGTAACCAGATGAGCGATGAATTTATGGAGCGGTTTTTTGGAAACCGCCCTAACCCGTTCAAACGAGATGAAGAAAACGAAGATAGAGAAGAAGAACAAGATGAGCGCACAATGCGCTCGGCAGGTTCAGGGGTCATCATCAATGCGGGCAAAGGGTACATTCTGACCAATTTTCATGTCATCGACAAAGCTGATAAAATCACCATTACACTTACGGACCGCCGCACCGCAGACGCGGAAATCATAGGCACTGACCCCAAAACCGATATCGCGCTTTTGAAAATTGACTTGCCAAGTTTAACGGAGGTCAATTTGGCAAATTCTGACAATGTAAAAGTCGGTGACTACGTTATTGCTATCGGCAATTCATTCGGTATCGGTCAAAGTGTGACAACAGGTATTGTCTCTGCCCTAGGCAGGTCCAGTGCTACGCAAGACGAATACCAAAACTTCATCCAAACTGATGCCGCCATTAACAAAGGTAATTCGGGTGGCGCTCTCATTAACTCCAAAGGTGATTTAATTGGTATTAATTCGCGGATATTATCGCGTTCCGGCGGCTCCAACGGTATCGGTTTTGCTATTCCCGCAAATATGATCAGCGGTATTATGGAGCAATTGATTGAATACGGCGAAGTGAGGCGCGGACGTATTGGTGTTGGTATTCAGAATATAACCCCTGCCCTTCAAGAGGCTATGGGTTTGCCTTCACGTGATGGTGCTTTGATTAGGCAGATAGAAGAGGACAGCCCCGCAGAAAAAGCAGGACTAAAGGTCGGTGATATTATTGTTGAATTTAATGGTGTTGAAATACTCGATAGCGATGATATTCGCAATGCCGTCGGCGCTGTAGAACGCGGCAAACGTGCAAAACTCACATATTTGCGGGACGGTAAACAACACACGACTAAAATTGGTATAGAAAAAGCCCCTGACGAGGAAGTAGAAGTCGGTGCAGAAGAAAGCGGTAACGACAATGATGTGACACCGTCTAGTTTTGAAGCTTTAGGCGGGGCAACATTTATGGACATCCCCGAAGATATGGAGCCGCGCGGCGGTTATAACGGTGTTGTAATCAGCAAAATACGCAGGGGTTCCGATGCATTTGAGGCAGGTTTACGTAAAGGCGACATCATTCGTGCCGTAAACAATGATGACACAGATAATCTTGCAAAATTCAAAGAACAAATTGCAAATAAGAAAGGCGCAATATTCCTAAATGTTCAGCGTGGTCGAAACAGTATATTCATCGCGGTGAAGTAAGAATAAACTTAATCTTCTACATCGAATATAGACGCACTACATGTACAAAATGCGAGTAGTTTTCCGGTCTCTATGTCAATCAGCTTGGCTTTTGAATGGGCTAAATGTGAGCTTATCGATTTCACCCTACCAACCGCGCGACACTTCATGCCAACTTTAATTGGTCTGGAAAACTTTACTTCCAGGCTAGATGTTGCACATAACCGTCCTTTTGGAAGCACGGTAACGACTGCTAAAACGGCTGCGGCATCTAAAATACTCATAGCCCAGCCACCGTGGATAAGGCCTCGTGGGTTTAGGTGCTTAGCGTCAGGTGTGCCTTCATATACACAAACACCTTGGCTAAATTCCGTCAGTTCAAGGTTAAGCATATCGCCCATTGCATCATGAATAGGAGAGTTTGTATCAAGTATAGTTTTGATGTTTTCCAGTCCGGTTTTCTCAGACCATTTTTCTGGCATTTTCATGTTATTATTGTCCGTAAACATTTTACCCAGCGTGTTTTGGCGGATTATCTCTCTCGCCGCTACTATATATTTTCTATGGGTGCTATAGTCGAGATATAGTTAATTGCCCTCATCATCACTTGCGATTATATCATCACCTGAGGTTACATCGTTCTTGGCTGCCTCCATAACGGCTTTTTCCAAAGCATCATCATTTGCTAGTTCGCCGTCTTTTATCGGTGTTTTTTCAATAGAAAATATGGCAGATGCTTCTTTTTTCCCCTGCCACGCTTGAGCGGAAAAAACGTTTTTGCTCCATTCACCTTTGACAGTATAATTTTTGTCTTCGTGCTTGAATTTAAGCGTAGTCATGTAAATGCTCCAAATATTGAGTTTATTCTTCTTCAAGTGCCACAAGTGCTTCTTGCGAAAGTTCAAGGTTGTGATAAACGTTTTGAACATCATCCAGATCTTCGAGAGCCTCCACAAGCTTGATAATGGTTGCCGCTTTATCTGGCGCGTCAATCATATTTTGCGCTTTCCAAATCAAATTAACGCTTTTCGGCGCATCTCCGAGCTGTTTTTCAAGCGCATCTGCTACAACGGCTAGCTGTTCACGTTCTGTGGAGAATGTATGTACAGGTGTTTCTTCAGGATCTTCGGAAACATCATCGGATTCGACATCATCTGCCCCAACTTCCATTGCGATTTCCATGACGGCATCTTCATCGCCAATAGCGAGCGGGTAGGTAATTTCACCGATTTGGTCAAAACCGAATGATACTGTTCCAGTCTCGCCCAAATTGCCACCATTTTTAGAGAATGCCGTGCGCACTTCCATAGCAGCACGGTTTTTGTTGTCTGTAGAAACTTCGACAATTATACCGATGCCAGCTGGCCCAAAGCCCTCATAACGCATTTCGTCGTAATCAGCACCTTCACCAGTCGTGCCTTTATTAATGGCGCGCTGGATATTATCCTTGGGCATGGAAAGTCCCTTGGCGTTGTTTATCGCCAAGCGTAGGCGCGGGTTCATGTCTGGATCAGGGCTTCCAAGTTTAGCCGCAATTGTGATGTCTTTAGAAAGCTTGGAAAATTGCTTGGACCTTATCTTGTCTTGGCGACCTTTACGGTGTTGAATATTGGCCCATTTTGAATGTCCAGCCATAAGATTCTCCGAATTAAAATAGATTTGGTTGCGTGCGTAGCGCGTGTTTAGCGCCTATCTAGCCTAAGGGTTGGCACGGTTCAAGAAAGCAATGCAAGCAACTTGCCAATAATTAATCATTATCTTTGACTAACTCGCTTTATCTAACTCGCTTTATCTAACTTTCTGGCATTTTGGGCATATAGTTCTCGTCGTGCTTGGCGAGAACATTACTAGCAATAAAAATACCGTTCGGTGCGAGTTTTCCTGTCATGACAACGCCCTGTCCCTCACCGAATAAATCGGGAAGAACATTGTTATAGGTAACTTTTAGCGCAGGAATATTTGGGTTGGGGTTATCAAAATTGATAACTGAAAAACTCGTATTCAATCCGTCCGATTTAACGACACTGCCCTCCACGACCAAACCGCCAATTTTGATTTTATTTTCGCCTTGCACATAAGTCGTTGCGACTACATCAGACGGGTTTACGAATAATTGCTTATTATCACCCAAAGCCCTAAGCAATAGATAAGCGCCGCTGACGACAGCCAAAGCAATAACTGCCATTGTTATTAACCGCTTGTTTTGATGTTTTGGTTTCATTGTTCAAGTCTATCTAAGTTCTGGTTTATCTAAAAAATGCATGTTAGGAAATACGCTAAAATACCGCACATAAAATTCCGTGACTATATATAAACATTTCAGGCAAACGAGTATAGATAAAACTTCATGCAAACCGCGTCTAAAAATTCCAGATTGTTAGAAGTTTGCAACCTCTCGGTAATGCGCGGAGATAATTTGTTGATTGAAGATCTGTCCTTTACACTAAGTTCAGGCGATACAATTTGGGTGGCTGGTTGCAACGGTATCGGTAAGACTTCATTGTTAAAATGTATTGCCGGATTATTACGCCCAGCCAATGGTAAAGTCATTTGGACGGGCCAAAATGTTCATAAACACATTTCTCCAGATACCGGTTACCAAGGCCATCACGACGCTCATAAACCAGGTTTAACCGTTCTTGAAAATTTAAAATTTTGGCAGGCTGTATTCATGTCTCCTATCGCGCCGGAACTGGCATTGGAAAAAGTAGGTCTTAGCGAACAAGCAGGCTTGTTAGCCAAAGGATTGTCTGCAGGACAATCGAGGCGATTGTCTTTAGCCAGACTGCTTATCAAGCAAGCCACATTATGGATACTGGATGAACCTGCCGCCGCTATGGATGTAAAAGGGCAACAACTCATCCATTCCTTGTTGGCTGAACATATAGCAATAGGTGGCTGTGCCTTGATTGCATCCCACACAGCACCGCAGAAAATTGGAAGCAATACGCGGGTGCTCACCCTTGAAGGAACCCTCAATGGGTAGATTACACAGCATGATTTTGCGCGATATTCACATTGCATTTCGCTCGGGCGGAGCATGGTTGATGGGTTTGGTGTTTTTTGCAGTCTTCCTGTCTTTGGCAGCTATTGCCCTTGGTGGTGAGTTTAAAACACTGAGGCCATTAGCCCCTGCTCTCATATGGTTGGCTACTGTGTTTTCGTTATTATTTTCGTTTGAGCATTTATTTAGCGGTGATGCCAGTGATGGCAGTTTAGAGCATGTCAAGCTATCTGGAATGTCCATAACAGCATATGTCTTCGCCAAGGTTTGTGCACACTGGTTGCTCAGTATATTGCCACTCATATTAGCATTACCCATAGCAGCACTTTTATTTGATTTACAGACACCAATATTAATTGGCTTGTTCATGTCAATGATTATAGCAAGCCCTGCTCTGGTTTGTTACGGAGCATTTTCAGGCGCCTGTCTGGTAGGATTTAAGGGTGGAGGATTCTTACTCGTATTGCTGACTATTCCCCTCATTATACCCGTTTTGATATTTGCGGTTAGCGCCGTAAATAGTTATAGCGACGCAGGGCTATTTGCCTTGGAATTTCAAGCACTGGCAGGTATAAGTTTGATTGCGACTGCTATCGGTATTCCTGCAGCCGCAGCCGCCCTTAATGTAATGATGGAGTAAAGGGGTATGATCAATTTTCTAGCCAACCCTTTGCGGTTTAAAAAGTTCGCCACTGTAGCTGCGCCGCTATTTGGCTTGCTGGCACTCATCCTAATTAGCAGTGGGTTGTATTTTGGCCTGTTCAATTCTCCCGAAGACCAGTTACAAGGCCATAGTGTCCGCATTATGTATGTACACGTCCCGGCCGTCTGGTTAGGTATGGCCGCATATGCAGGCATGGCAGTTGCCAGTCTATTGGCATATATTTGGCGGCATCCTTTGTCTGACGAATTGGCGCGGGCCCTAGCACTACCAGGAGCGGCATTTACCGCCCTTGGATTGATAACCGGTAGCTTGTGGGGCAAGACTAGTTGGGGCACGTTCTGGCAGTGGGACGGGCGTATGACTTCTACACTTATCTTACTGTTTTTATTCATCGGGTATATGGCTGTATGGGCAAGTATTGATGACAAGCGCCGCGCCGCGCGTATTGCGGGATTAGTGGCCATGGTGGGTTCAATCAATTTACCTATAATCAAATTTTCAGTTGATTGGTGGAATACCTTACACCAGACTTCTTCCGTTTCCATGCCCAATGCTCCGGGCCTCCCCGGCAGCATTTTGTTACCATTAATGCTCATGACATTTGGTTATACTTTTTTCTTGGGATGGGTAGTTTTGAACCGTATGTTGAACGAAATCGCGAGTGCAAAGACCCGTAGAAAACGTCCTGCCGCCGGCTCGATAAGTATGGAGAAATTATAATGGAATTACTCCCTGATTTTGGAAAATATAATTTTTATGTCTGGACCTGTTACGGAATATCACTTGCGGTGATACTGGCATTTACTGTCTATACATTACGGCAAAACGCGAAACGTCCAAAATGAATATAAAAAAGATTGCAGCAAGTTTGGGCGATACGCCGCAAAAGCGCTTGCTGACAATGATGGCACGATTACGCAATCCTGAAACAGGCTGTCCGTGGGACATAGAGCAAACCTTTGAAACCATAGCACCCTACACAATCGAAGAAGCGTATGAAGTCAACGACGCTATAGAGCGTAATGACATGACTGATCTAAAGGAAGAACTGGGTGATTTGTTGTTACAGGTTGTTTTCCACGCTCGCATGGCCGAAGAACAAGGCGAGTTTGATTTCGATGCAGTCAGTGATGGTCTTGTTGAAAAAATGCTTGCCCGTCATCCCCATGTGTTTGGCGAAGAAAAAGAACGCGACAGCGAAACGCAGACAATAGCCTGGGAAGCATTGAAAGCCGAAGAGCGCGCAGCAAAATCAGCAAAAAACACGGAAAATATATCTGTTCTTAATGGTGTTGCATTGTCCCTACCTGCTCTCACGCGGGCAGATAAATTACAAAAGCGGGCAGCGAGAATTGGGTTTGACTGGGCAAAACCAGAACAAGTGATCGCGAAAATAATTGAAGAAGCGGGAGAAATAGTTGAAGCAGTTGAGAATGAAGAAGGCCAAGAACGCATCCACGAAGAAGTTGGAGACCTTATTTTCGCAGTTTCTAATCTTGCTCGAAAACTCGGCGTAGACCCTGAACATGCTCTGCGCGACTGTAACAAAAAATTTACGCGCCGTTTCCATTATATTGAAAAACATGCAGGCGATGACTTGGAAAACATGGAACTAAATGCACTCGAAGAGCTATATATAACCGCTAAAAAATCCGGGCTATAGATATAAGAGGTTATGCAAAAACCTGCGGATTATGTGTGTGCAATTTGCCTGCATTTACTGAAGTCAAGAGTACACGCATTTGACATGCGCCTTGTTCTAGGATTTTTTCATCCAGAACATTGCCGTGTTGATGTAACCAAGCCCGCACTTGCATGTCTTTTGGCTGAATTGTGACATTGACAACATGGTCAGTCTTAGAAAGTTCAGCCTCTATCCCTTCTAGTAAAACATCTAGCCCTATGTTATGAGTACAAGATATTATGAAAGAGCTTTGTTTTTGCTTGGTATTTCCTGTATAGGACGCCCGCAATTCATCACTAATCAAGTCTACTTTGTTCAAAACCTCAATCATAGGCTGCTCATGATTTGGCCCTGCATCAATCGAATCCAGTATTTGTAACACGTCTTGTTTATGTTGCTCTGTTAAAGGATCAGATATATCGCGCACATGTATTAGCAAATCTGCTTCTTTTACTTCTTCCAGCGTAGCACGAAATGCATCGACTAGGTCAGTAGGCAGGTCGGATATAAAACCAACCGTATCGGACATCACTGCTTTTTGTCCGCTCGGTAATGGTAATATTCTGTGTGTTGTATCAAGCGTAGCAAATAACATGTCTTTTTCTAACACGCCGCCCTCGGTCAATCGGTTAAACAGCGATGATTTACCGGCATTGGTATATCCAACCAAGGCTACGACACGTTCCGGTGCGCGTTTGCGTTTTGTCCGCTGTAAAGCGCGTGTCCGGCGCACCTGCCGCAAGTCCTTTTGTAATTTATCAATTTTATCAGCTAGCATCCGCCGATCAGATTCAATCTGCGTTTCACCAGGTCCTGCTAGAAAGCCCTGCCCACCTCTTTGCCGTTCCAAGTGAGTCCAAGTCCGTACAAGACGAGAGCGTTCATAACCCAAACGTGCCAATTCTACCTGCAAACGCCCTTCTTTGGTTGCTGCGCGCAGAGCAAATATTTCTAAAATCAGGCCCGTTCGGTCAACGACTTTCGCATTCCACGTCTCTTCTAGATTCCTTTGTTGTATAGGGGCAAGGGCCGAATTTATAACGACTAAATTGATGTCATGTTCAGCTATAATGGCTGATATTTCGTCAATTTTCCCGCTACCAAAAAAATTATTCGCTTTAATTTCGCGCACTGTCACAGGTTGACTAACACAAACATCAACACCAAGCGCCTCTGCGAGTAAAGTGGCTTCTTCAAGTTTTAATTTTGAATGCTCAGCACCCTCACGTCCCAATACAGGGTGTAGTACCAAGGCAAATTGTGGCCTTGCTTCGATTTCTATCATAAGCGCAGTGGTCTAATCATCATCGAGTTCTGCGTCAAACAATGACACAGCTTCCGTAGGCATAATTGTTGATATCGCATGTTTATAAACCAATTGGACCTGACCATCACGGCGCAACAATACACAGAAGTTATCGAACCATGTAACAACACCGCCAAGTTTCACCCCATTCATCAAAAATATTGTCAAAGGTGTTTTTGATTTGCGGACTGAATTCAAAAATACATCTTGTAGATTTTGTTTTTTTTCTCCAGACATGTTTATCCTTATTTTTTATTGCACACATCCCCGTAGGCCTAACTAAAGCTCATTACTGGTATATAGCAAGCAACAATTATATTGTTTTTATACTTTTCCACACACAATTTCACAGACAATCTTAATTACGCCAGAAAGACGGCGCGATTACCGCAAAAACTGCCAAAACTTCGATACGGCCCAGGAGCATTATGACGGTTAAAATCGATAAAGATAGTACATTCATATCGCTATAAGTAATTTCAGGGTTAGTGGCAGCCAGTAAAGGCCCGGTGTTTGACAATGCGGATGCGCTTGCAGACACCGCTTGTGTAAACTCCAACCCGGAAGCACCCAGAGCCGTAATGCCCAAAGCAAATACCAGAGTATACCCAAAAAAATACATCCAGATTGATAAAAAAGCTTTGTCATCAATGGTACGGCCTTGAAATTTCACCGGCATAACGCGTGATGGATGGCTCATACGGTCTAGATCAGTACGCAAATGGCGAAACAACAACAAAATGCGAATGATTTTTAAGCCGCCCGCAGTCGATAAAGCTGATCCACCGATTAAAACCAATGCAATTAATAATGCACTCGGCACCATATCAATACCAATAACATGATAGTCAAATCCAGTGGAGCTAGCCATATAGGCAGCTTCAATCAGCACGGTATACAGATGTGCTGCGCCTGTAGATAAAAATCCTGCTATAATCATTATGATTATTATGGCAAATATACCTCTGTGCTCTATATTCAGGAATGTTTCCCGCAAAGACATAGCGTTCCTTCTGCGCAGAACATCCCACAATACGGACACATTCGCCGCCCCTAGCAAACAAGTGACGGCTAGAACCAGTCCGCCGAAACCTGCAACATATTCAGCCATTGGGCCGCTTCTGGGAACTAACCCCCCAGTTGAAACTGCACTTAAAGCTAAACATATGGCATCAAAAACAGGTGTACCTGAAATAACCAAAAAGATAAAACAAACGGTCGCGATTATTGCGTATAGTAGAGCGATCAATTTACCAATACCGAGTAAGCGAGAAAATATTTCTCCCCTGCGCAATGTGAACAAGGCCGATCTATGCTCACCAATTCCGGTTAAATTCAGTGCTGCCAGTATTACGACGGCAAATGTAGCGACCATGACACCGCCGCTCCATTGTAGCAAAGATCGCCAGAGCAAAAAAGACTTGGGTAAATTATCAGGATTTAATATGGATGCACCCGTTGTTGTAGTTGCCGAAGCAGCTTCAAAATAAGCGAGAGCAAAGCTCGATACTTCAGGCAAGGACAAATACGGCAAACATGTAATCAGAGGCACCAATAGCCAGAAAAACACGAGAAGAACAAGGGCGTCCCGTGTACTTTCGTGGGTCGGGGCATTTTGACCAATGAATGTAATGATTAGACCTATTACACCGACGATAAATGCTAGTGACAGAAATAGCTGCGCCTCAAGGAATTCTTTAAATACCATCCCGCCCAGCGCAGAGATTAACATAAGTACTGCACAAGAAATCAGTGCATAACCAAGCCAAAGAAAAATTCGTGAATAGGCCATTCTCACCTTTTCCTTTTAATGCACGGACTAAAAATAATCTGCACTCACACGAAATAAATGCTCCACATGTTTTAAAGCAGTTATATCAGCGAGCAGAACAATTCGGTCGCGCGTGTGAATAGTTAAATCCAATGTGGGTTGCAAGACATTGCCGTCGCGAATAATAGCACCAATAACAATACCGTCAGGTATTACTGCTTCTTGTAATGTTTTTCCGGACAAGGGTGAGGTGTCAAGCACTTCACCTTCCATGACTTCTGCTGCACCGCCTTCAAGAGCAAATACATCGAGGATACGACCTTTACGGACATGGCGCAGGATAGAAGACACAGTTGTAGCGCGCGGATCAATAATCATATCAATGTCTAAAGAAGCTTTTATATCAAGCAGGGATATATCATTTATCAGACTAAAAACCTGTCGAGCACCAAACGACTTGGACATTATACCGGCTATTATATTGGTTTTATCATCGTTGGTCAGGCACAATACGCCTTGAGCATCGCGAACTCCTGCCTCTTCTTGGACCGCGGCACTTAAGGCATCTCCACATAAAACAACGGTGTTCTTTAATTGCTCGGCAGCTTTTTCTGCTTTTGCTTTGTCAGCCTCGATGATACGCACACGCACACCGGTAACTTTTTCCAGTTCACGGGCTACATAAGACCCGACATTGCCGCCTCCAATTATAACTACATGGCGCGCTTTCTCTTCAGTGTTTCCAATAATGTCAAGCAACCGTCCAGCATGGGCAGACTCAACTATAAAATAAGCATTGTCATCAATAGCTAATTGGTCGTCAGGGTCAGGGGCAAAAAATTGCGTGTCACGATAAACTCCAACAAGTGATGCTTTAAGATTTGGAAATAATTCACCAATTTGCGAAATGGGCATATTAGTAATCGGGCAATCTTCATCAACCTGAATACCAATCAATTGCACCAACCCATTACCAAATGGTACTACATCAAATGCACCAGGTGTATTGAGCCGCCGCAAAATAGCTTTCCCTATTTCAATTTCTGGCGAAATAATAATATCAATCGGCATATTCTCGCGCGAATATAAATCCTGCCATTTTTCCTCAAGATAGTCTTGTGCGCGGACACGGGCAATCTTGATAGGTGTACCAAATAACGAATGACAAATTTGACAAGCCACCATGTTGACTTCATCTGAATAGGTCACGGCTATAATCATATCTGCAGTTTCTGCGCCGGCTTTTTTTAATATACTTGGGTGTGCTCCATGGCCGACAATACCGCGAACATCTAAATCTGTAGAAATTGTTTGAACAAGTTCAACAGATAAATCTACAACAGTAACGGAATTGTTTTCTGACGACAAACGCCTGGCAATTCCGTACCCTACCCGACCAGCACCGCAAATGATGATATCCATGCTCTTAACCCTTGATTTGATCGCTAGATTTTGTGGATGAATTTATCCCCAATGATTTTAATTTACGGTGCAAAGCAGATCTTTCCATACCAACAAATGCAGCGGTGCGCGAAATATTACCACCAAATCTTTCGATTTGCACCTGTAAATACTCGCGTTCAAAATGTTCTCTGGCATCGCGTAACGGTAGGGAAACAATCTTGTCTCTATCTTGCGCGCCAGATGTGTTTCGAACTACAGACACTTCTTCTGGCAGAGACTTAAGTGTTATCGGATCGCCGAGGTCCCCGCCTGCTAAAATCAGCAATCTTTCAACATTGTTTTTTAATTGCCTTACATTGCCAGGCCAGTCATGGGCTTGCAAAGCAGCCATTGCATCATCGCCAACACTCCGTATCGGCAAGCCTGTTGAAGACGTCAGTTTTTTAATGAAATAATCAACAAGTTCGGGAATATCTTCACGGCGCTCCAAGAGCGCAGGGGCAGCCAAGGGCATAACATTTAGCCGGTGGTATAGGTCTTCTCGGAAATGCCCTAGTTTGGTTTCCTTTTCTAAGTTTCGAGAAGTCGAAGTTATTATTCTCACATCAACTTGCACGTCTTTTTTCCCGCCGGCCCGCTGAAATCTTTGGTTTACGAGCAGTCGAAGTAATTTACTTTGGGTCTCAATCGGCATATCAGCGACTTCATCTAAATACAAAGTGCCATAATGCGCTCTTTCCAAAAGCCCCGTTTTAATGGCATTGCCAAGGCCGTCTTCGATACCAAAAAGTTCTTCCTCAACCCTCTCTGGTACCATGGATGCTGCATTAACAGCATGAAACGGACCATTTGATCTATCAGATTTGCTGTGTAACAATCGTGCTATTAACTCTTTCCCAGCTCCGGATGGCCCTGAGATCAACACCCGGCTATTGGTAGGAGCTATCCTCTCTATTTTTTGACGGAGTTGGCAAATTACTGAAGATTTTCCAATTAAGTTTTCTTCCAATACGGTCCTGCCTTTTAAATCCGCATTTTCCTGCCTCAACTGCACTGTTTCCATAGCGCGTTTAGCCGTGATTAATAATTTCTCACTTGGGAATGGTTTAACAATATAATCATAAGCACCTTTGCGGATTGCTGAAACGGCCGTCTCCACGGTACCGTGACCACTGATGATAATAATTGGAATATCAGGATCCGTTTTTTTAAAAACATCCATAAGCTCAATTCCGTCCATATCGGAACCCTTAAGCCATACATCCATTATAACCAGTGACGGCTTACGAGATTTAAACTCACTGAGAGCTTGTGCACTACCATTTGCTTCACGAACCGGATAACCATCATCAGATAATATACCTGCGATCAAGCTTCTGATGTCATCTTCATCTTCAACAACCAATATTTCAAAACTCATGATATAGTTTCTCCTGCATTTGAGGAAGTGGTGTGGGCTTTAAGTGGTTTCGACGTTGAGAACTCACCAATCATTGGCAAACAAAGGCGCACGTGCGCACCTAGTCCACCCGTTGATTGCTCAACTAATTCTAAACTCCCGCCGTGATCTTCTACAATGCGCTTAACAATCGCCAAACCAAGACCTGAACCTTCATTGCGCGTCGTCATATAAGGTTCCAACAAACGATTTCGGTCCTGCTCAGGCCAACCTTGTCCATTGTCGATTATATCAATACAGATCATTCTATCGACGAAGGATAGTTCAGTCGTAATTATGCCGTCTAATTCTTCTTGCCCGGTTTCATCAATACGCCTTGATATGGCTTCCCCAGCATTCTTGTAGATATTTGTCAAAGCTTGAGAAATTAAACGCTCATCACACAAAATGTCGACATCGGGCATAGCAGTTTTGTCAAAGGTAAATTGTATATCTGGAAAAGCTACGCGGGCAGCGAACAATGTTTCTTCTAAAAGTGTGTGTAAATTAACTGGCTCCAATACCGGTGCTGGCATACGTGCAAATGCAGAAAATTCATCAACCATTCTTCCTAGATTTGAGACTTGGCGGATAATGGTATTTGTACAATTTGAAAAAGTTTCAGGGTCGGACTTGATCTCAGAACTGAATTTCTTTTCCAGTCGTTCAGCAGATAATTGTATTGGCGTCAGCGGGTTTTTGATTTCGTGGGCGATCCGGCGCGCCACTTCGCGCCAAGCAGAATGTCTTTGGGCGGCTACCAAGCGCGTGATGTCATCAAAGGTGATCACCCAACCAGTATCGGGCTGGTCGCCTTTATAGGAAGAAATACGGATATCCAGATTTCGTGTCCCTCTCGTTGTTTCCAGATCAACCTGATCATCTGCCTGATTGTTAATGTCATCCTTGGCCCGCTTAAAGGCAGGTATAAAACTTTTGAGTACATGTGAGAGAGGTGCGCCCACTACGTCTATTGCGCGTACACCAAGTAATGTTTCCGCAGATTTGTTAATAACGGTAATTTTTCCTTCAGGCGTCAAGCCTACGACACCTGCACTGACACCGGAAAGAACAGCCTCGGAAAACTCCCGGCGTTGTTCCGATATGTCGTGCTCAAGCACCAAGTCTTCCCGTTGGGTAAGGAGTTGCCGCGTCATACGGTTAAAGGCATTGGCCAAATCACCGATTTCGTCCCAGACACCTGTTACATTAACACGTGTGTCTAATTTTCCTGAGCGAACTTTCTCTGCTGCATTGACCATTTCACCAAGCGGCGACACAATACGGTTGGCCAATAACAAACCTAGCCATATAGCTGCAAATAAAATCAGCAATGCCGCTTCTATATAGGTCAACAGAAAGACTTTATTTAAAGCATCATAGCTACCGGAATAACTTTCAAGAGAAGCCTCAACCTCATCAATTTTATCAATATTTACCAACACACCAGCCCGAAGATATCGTCCCGTATACAAATACGCGTCGGTATAGTCTTCTAGCTTATATAGAGCGACCAACAAATCAATTTCATTGCGACTTGTAATCGTTAGAGAACCTTCTTTGGCACGGTTCATAGCTTCATCGCTAGGCAATACATAATTTGGAGACTGTGGGCCTTCTGCCTGGGATAAAATTCGGCCATTGCTATTGATTACATATACAACCGGGAATTCACGAAACACGGCTTGGCTAATTAAAAATGCCGTATATGTAATGCGGTTTGGCAATGTGGTTTCTGCCCGGTTTAAGTCTTCGGCAATTTCATACACACCTTGTGAAATTTCTTCGATCTCCTCGCGTAGATATGCATTAGAAACTTCGCGGGAATTCTGCATTGTTTGGCGAACCGTCGGGCCAAAAATATCTGTCAGATTTCTACTCATTAAGGCTGTAAAAAATAAACCAACAAAAATGGCAGGTAGCAATGCCCCCAAAGAAAAAATCAACACAAACCTTCTATGTAAATGTGGTGCGCTTCCACCTGTATCAGAGCTATACAGCACCGTTTTAAGCCGAAAGATCAAATATATGCCGAGTGTAATAACCAGAGCTAAATTAGCCCATAGTGCCGGCAAAGCATTAGCCGCTTGTCCTTCATCACCAGATAGCGCCATCAAAGCACCAATTGCTGTAAAAACAGCTGCTAGCGTGAAAAACAAACCAAATAGAGCCGTAAGAAACACTCTTGGTGTTCTAACTTGCTTGTGTTGCGTATTCTGATCATCAACCATTGTCACCTAATTACCACAGTGACACTTTTGTGCAACAAGAATAGAATGCTTAGTCACCCTGCCATTTTCTCAATTTAGTCCGTAAAGTATTGCGGTGGATACCCAGTAAATCGGCTGCTTTGGAATTGTTACCGCCAGTTAACCGCAGGGCTTCAGCTAGCAAAGGTTTTTCGATCCATTCCAAGGCCTGCTCATGCGGCGAAGTCGATAAATCGCCATCATAGGTATGCACACTTTGCAGTAAATTTGCACAGGCCAATTCAATATCATCGAGTGGGGAGCTTTTTGTTTTCTCTAAATTTTGTGGACTCAACATACGGTTTATGATGTCACCTGTGATGTCAGTATCGGTAAATTGCAAAGTAATAACGTGCATTAAATTTCTTAACTCCCGCACATTTCCGGGCCATGAATGCATTTTCAGTCGTGCCAAAGCAGATGCATCTATACTGCCGCGCTGTCCAGGTCTTAGGGCTTCGAGAAAGTGATCAGCTAGATCAGCTAAATCCTCTTTCCGCCTGTTTAAAGGCGGCAAATAAATCTTACCGCCCATCAAATGAGACAGTAAATCAGCCCTAAGCAACTGATTATTCAAAATGTATTCCAAAGGTTTCTCAGATGTAGAAATGACTCTAAACTTGTCGACGGATTCCCTATTCTCATTATGCTCCAACATTTCAAGTAGAACTGCTTGTTGTCCGGTACTTAATTCATGAACACGATCAACAAAGACATCCCCATTTTCTACAACACTGAAAAAATCTTGGCTGTTGTCAAATTTGTCAAATGTGAAAAACCCAAATTTGCTACGCCCACCTGCATCATGGATACATTGCGCTGCAAGGTTCTTACCTGTTCCGGCATCTCCCCAAATAAAAATTGGCACATTACTGGACGCATAATCGGATATAGCACGAAAGACTGGCTGCATGGCTTTGGATCGACCAATCATCTGGTCTGGCTTGCTTTGCATTTTTGGTATAGGCTTGGCTTGGGTTTTGAGTGCACGTCTTATAGTTTCTTCCAAATCTGGCAAATCAAACGGCTTGGGAATGTACGCAAATACGCCGGACTGCCTTGACTTCAAGGCGGTAATCATGCGGGTATTGGCACTGATAATGATAATCGGTAGATCGGGACGTAAAGATTGTAATTGTGGCACATAGGAAAATATTTCGTCCATCCCCATATGTACATCCGTTAGAATAACATCCCCTTCACCTGCCTCCACCCATTTGAGCAAAGTTTGTGGATTGTCAGTTGCCTTTACACCGTAACCTGCACGGGTTAAATATTTGCTGAGAATAAATTTTATACTAGCATCGTCCTCAGCTAATAAAATGTTATATTTCATGATATTATAACCACTTCCTTATTTAACCTGGCTTATTTTGATCCGGGAAGCAAAATAGAAAAAACCGTTTTTTCCCGTTCTGCCGTGCAAGAGGCTATACCGCCGTGCTCATCAATGATTTTTGATACAAGGGCGAGCCCCAACCCTTGCCCATTAGCCTTTCCCGTAACAAAGGGCTGGAATATTCTGTCTTTTAGATGCGCTGGCACCCCTATACCGTTATCAATTATCCTAACTTCGATCGGTAATTGCTGTACACCGCCATCAGGAGTTTGCTTGCGCACCCCTGCCCGGTAGACGGTTTGTATTTCGATTTTACCTTTGCCATTAACTGTTTTCACAGCATCTGTAGCATTGGCTAAGAAATTGATGACCACCTGCATTAATTGATCAGCATTGCCGTACACATCTGGCAAAGACGGATCATAGTTTTCCGTAAATTCTATAGCGGTGTTATCCGGATTTTGAAATAAAAGGAGCGCTTTGCGCAATACGGTATGAATGTTAAAATTTTCGCATTCGGATAGGTCACCCGCCCCAAAATTTTCCATTTTGTCAGCTAACCGTCCAATGCGTTTTACTTCTGACTTTATAAGCGCGGTAATTTCCAAATTTGCGGTATCACTAATACCGTGTTCCAGTAATTGAACTGCACCATATATACCTGCAAGAGGATTTTTTAACTCATGGGCTAACATACGCCCTAACATGCTGACGGCTGGGTCCTTATGACCATCCACATCTGTTCCGGCGCTAGAACGCTGTGCAGATAACATGACGGCTACATCTTCACCCAACGGAAATACTAAATAAGAAGCATGAATTGTTTCAGTGCCATGCACATGGATATGCAAGTCATGGCCACGCATTGTTGCTCCGCTTTTAACTGTAGCTTGGGCAATAGACTCTAGTTGTGCAAAACCATCCACTATACTCTTAATTTTTGTCCCAAGCATTGATGTTAATGAACACCGAAGCCAACTCTCAGCAGTTGGGTTCATCCACATTAAAGTCAACTCCTCAGCCTTAAAAATGAAAACAGGTTCTGGCAGTGCTTCGATAAACTGCGCATGGGGCGGAAATGACATCATGCCGATACGCTTGCTAATTTTGGCTCTAGGAACAGTTTTTCCACTGTTTTCAATACGTCGAGCTCTTCCAGTGTATTACAAGCTTGTATGGCCGATACATTTCTAAAATGACCGTCCATTTCAAATGGTGCTTTATTGATGTAATCTTTTACATGTTTACGGGCTATTTTGATGCCCTTTTCTCGCCCATAAAAGTCCAAAATATGGTGAAAATGTTTATGAAAAACATCAAATGCCTTTTCAGGTGTTATTGGTACATGCAGTGCGCCCGAGAGCTTGGCCTTAAGTTCAGCGACAAACCAAGGCCGCCCAATTAAACCGCGTCCGACCATAATTCCGTCTGCACCTGAAGCTGCCATGGCTTCAACTGCTGCGTCTGCCGTTCGTATATCGCCGTTGACTATAACCGGAATATTGACGGCCTGTTTCACTTTGCCCACGGCATTCCAATCGGCTTCACCATTATAATATTGACAGCGCGTGCGGCCGTGGACGACTATCATTTTTACGCCTGCGGCTTCGGCACGCGCGGCAAGTTCTGGCGCATTAATGCTATCATCATCCCAGCCTAGGCGCATTTTCAAGGTCACAGGCACATCGACGGCAGACAAAGTTGCTTCAACCAATGTCATGGCGTGATCAAGGTCGCGCATCAACGCAGAACCGCTTTGCCCACTGGTTACCCGCCGCGCAGGACAGCCCATATTGATATCAATTATTTTCGCGCCTGCCTCTTCAGCTATACTAGCGCCTTCATTCATCCATTTCGCTTCACGGCCAATGAGTTGAATGGCGAGCGGTTCGATCTTACCCGCTCCAGCCGTTTTGCGCATTGCTTCTTTGTGGCCGCGCCCGAGATACTCGCTGGCCACCATTTCCGACATCACATAGCCTGGGTCAAATGCTTGCACAGCAAGACGAAATGGGAAATCAGATATGCCGGTCATGGGCGCAACCAATACATTTGATTTTAACTTAAGCTTGCCGATTTTAATTTGTGCGTTATTGTTTTTTATGGTCATAAATCGGCTTTAACGGGAAAAAAGCAATTGCACAATATTTCATCACTTAAAAACCCAAAAATAGCCGTCTTAATTGTCGCCGCTGGACGTGGCCTTCGTGCAAGTACAGGGGCTGACGGTGGGTTACCAAAACAATATCGTGATTTGGGTGGGCAAATGGTATTGACGAAAACACTAAAATGCTTTGCTGAATTTAAACATATTGTTGTGGCTATTCACAAAGATGATCGCATTTTGTTTGAGCAGGCTTGTGAGAATAGCGGCGGTGATATAAAGTCTGTGACCGGCGGTAAAACCCGTACTGCTTCTGTTAAGGCTGGTCTGGAAGCATTACGAACTTATGCACCGGATATTGTCCTCATCCATGATGCTGCGCGGCCTTATCTTGCTATAGAAACAATTAGCAATGTCGTGACCGTTCTCAAAGATAGTTCTGCCGCAGTCCCGGCCCTACCCATTGTTGATGCTGTCAAATCTCTGGACGGTCAGCCCGTAGACCGTGAGCAGTTAAGGTGCGTACAAACACCGCAAGGCTTTCACTATGATAAAATCATAGCGGCTTACGCAGGTATTGCGGACGGTGCCGATTTTGCAGACGATATAGAAGTGGCAAGGCAAGCCGGAATGTCTATTGAGTTTTGTACAGGTGATCCCAACAATATTAAACTCACTTTTGAGGACGACTTTATGCGGACTGAAAATATGATAAGCGTCACAGGGTCGGGTTATGACGTTCACAGGATTTGTCCAAATACCAATACTGGAAAAAAACTGTCCCTATGCGGTGTGCAAATAGATGCCGGATTTTCTCTTGAAGGTCATAGTGATGCAGATGTTGGACTTCATGCCCTTACGGATGCTCTGCTCGGGACTATTTGCGCCGGAGATATCGGCGACCATTTTCCACCTTCCGATGAAAAATGGAAAGGAGCAAACTCTACTGTCTTCCTGAAACATGCGACAGATTTAGTACGAGAAAAAAATGCTATTATAGACCATGTGGACGTGACACTGATTTGCGAAAAACCGAAAATTAAACCACATCGCGCCGCCATGCGGGCAAAAATTGCAGAAACGCTCGGGATTCCTATGAGCCGCGTCAGTGTCAAAGCCACTACGACTGAAGGCCTCGGGTTTACCGGGCGCGGCGAAGGTATTGCCGCTACTGCGACAGCCAGTATTCGAGTTCCTGCATGAATGATGAAATTTATAGACTAGCCGAACGGGTAATCAGTATAGCCCGCGAATACGATCTTAGCATTTCTACAGCAGAAAGCTGCACAGGCGGCGGCATTGGCGCAGCGCTCACGGCCATTTCAGGGGCGTCTAAAATCTATCGAGGTGGTATTGTATCATATTCTAACGATGTAAAAATCAACCTACTCAACGTTCCAAGAGACGTGATTGAAAAACACGGTGCAGTTAGCCAGCAAACGGCAAAAGCTATGGCCGACGGTGCCCTCAATATCTTGTCCACAGACCTAGCCATCTCTGTCACAGGCATAGCCGGCCCTACGGGCGGATCTATAGACAAACCCGTAGGAACAGTATGGATAGGACTAGCGCAGAAAGGACATGCTACAAAAGCTATATGTTTTAGTTTTACAGATGAGGGGCGGGAAAGTATTCGTATAAATGCAACTATTCAGTCTCTAAAAACATTGTATGAAACACTGCAGTCTCATTAGCCCACTCGCAAGTCTATATCCCTATCTCCCACCGGTTTACAAACCTGTTTGGCGCGATGTTCAAACGAACTCATAATCGACTGGGCAGCGCTGTTGATTTTGTTTTTTATGAGAAATTGCAAAGGTGCCGCCTTTAAAGCGACTTCTACATCAAAGTCCAATTGGGTGGAACCATCGGGTAATCTATGAAATACCCATGTATTTGTAAGTGTACGCACAGCACCGCCGTGGCCAGATTTCTCTATTAAGATACACAAATTCTCCCGGTCTGCCGTGGCCTGTGAGCGAAATGTTTCGCTGACGAATTTATACTGTATAGCCACATCGACCGTAAGAACTTCAAGAGATGGTGATGGTGTTTCGCGGTTTAATATGCGCACGGATGAAATAAAATTGATGAATTTTGGATAATTTTCCACGTCAATCACCATGTCGAGCAGATCTTCGGGACTATGAAATAGTCTTTTTTGACGGTGAATACGCACTTAATGGCCTTTTTTAGCCAGATACTTTTTTTGGCGGGCCGCACGTAGCTGTGCAAAATCTGCATCGGCGTGATAACTAGAACGGGTAAGCGGTGTTGCGGAAACCATTAGAAAGCCCTTAGCACGGGCAATAGTTTCATAGGCTTTAAACTCTTCTGGCGTAACAAACCGTTCCACGGCTGCATGTTTGCGCGTGGGCTGTAGATATTGGCCAATTGTTAGAAAATCAACGCCCGCGACCCGCATATCGTCCATGACCTGCATGATTTCCTCTTTGCTCTCGCCGAGACCAACCATAAGGCCAGATTTGGTGAATTGCTCTGGGTCACGTTCCTTAACGCGCTCTAACAGGCGCAAGGAATGATAATAGCGGGCGCCGGGCCGTATCTTCAAATAATTTCGCGGCACGGTCTCGAGGTTATGATTAAAGACGTCCGGTTTTGCGTCGATCACTATTTCCGCTGCGCCTGTTTTGCGTAAGAAATCCGGCGTTAAAATTTCAATAGTAGTTGCGGGAGATTGTTTGCGTATAGCTTTGATAACATTGATGAAATGGTCTGCTCCACCGTCCGCTAGATCATCTCTATCTACGGATGTAATGACCACATGTTTTAGGCCCATCTCGACCACAGCATTACCAATTTCTGCGGCTTCTTCGTGGTTCACGGGTCCCGGAAGACCGGTTTTTATATTACAAAAAGCACAGGCACGGGTGCAAGTATCGCCTAATATCATAAATGTGGCATGGGCTTTTTCCCAGCACTCACCAATATTCGGACATGCAGCCTCTTGGCACACAGTCACCAGGCCTTTGTCCCGGACTATTTTATTGGTTTTGGCAAAACCACGCGAAGTTGGTGCCTTCACTCGTATCCACGCAGGTTTACGCAGCACTGCCGTGTCTGGTTTATGCGCTTTTTCCGGATGTCGTGGCCTCGGCTGCGGTGGTATCTTTTTATCAATAAGGACTGTCATAGTCTGAATTATGGAGTTTTCAATCACTGAAAACAAGTCATTTTGGCGCAATTCTTGCTTAATCATTATGTGATAAGAAAACACCAACAAGTTAAAGCAATGTGGGAAAAATGGCCTTGGGAATATTTAAGACAGTTACTATCAGAGAAGGCCATGATAATTTTTTCACGCCCTTACGGTTTATTTTTGCCTATATGGTGCTGATTGGACATGCTTTTGTCGTCATAGGCGGAAATAGTGATAGTGAGCCGCACATTTTCTATCAACTCACATTTAGCTATATGGCCGTGAATTTATTTTTCATCGCTTCAGGCTTTCTCGTTACAGGCTCTATGTTGTACCGTAAAAACATAGAAAGTTTTGCCTCGGCTCGGATTTTACGTATTTTTCCTGCGCTGATTGTGCATGTCTTGCTCATAATGTTTGTGTTTGGCTTGCTGACCACCTCCCTGTCCTTTATAGACTATATCACCGACCCTGACACGCTAAAACAACCATTTATAGTCTTGACATTTATTGACACCGAAATGGCATTGCCAGGTATTCTTCCCCATAACAACGAACATATAGCATCTGCGACGCTATGGACTTTGCGCTATGAAGTGCTTGCTTATATCGGCACATTCCTCGCTTTTTCCTTAGGCCTAATGAAACACCGCTGGATGATTTTAGCGCAATTTTTGATTTTCGCGATTACTATTCCTTTGGCCTATCAATTCGGTATTTACGAAAAATTGCCGGCCACATTACAAGCCTGTCTGAGATTTGGACTGTGCTACGGTCTCGGCGCCGCTATCTATGCTTATCGTGATAAATTAAAATTTCATATTTTGGCTATTCCGGCTCTTATCTTATTGACTTCACTAAGCCACAACACGGTCTTGTTCGAAGTCATCGGCGCCGTAACTGCGGCATATATGTTATTCTGGGCTGCTTATATTATTTTACCAAGCTTGAATTTTTTAAGGAAATGTGATGATGTATCTTACGGGCTTTACATTTACCATTGGGCAGTTTTGCAGGGTATCTATCACGTCTTACCAGATATAGGCACCTGGGCGCTCATCGCCCTAGCTACACCAATGGCAATCGGCTTTTCCATGATGTCATGGTATTATGTGGAGAAACCAGCCTTGGCTTACAAAGACAGATTTGCGGAAAAACTTAGCCTTAAAAAGACTATACCGCTAGATGTGTAGGGCTTTACCGTAAGCAGCCAACACGCTTTCATGCATCATTTCAGATAGGGTTGGGTGCGGGAACACCGTCTCCATCAGTTCGGCCTCTGTAGTCTCTAGCGTCTGTGCTATCGCATATCCCGAAATAAGTTCAGTAACCTCTGTTCCGATCATATGTGCACCTAAAAGCTCGCCCGTTTTTGCATCAAACACAGTCTTGATTAACCCCTCAGGCTCCCCAAGGGCAATAGCCTTGCCATTGCCAATAAACGGAAACCGCCCGATGCGGATATCGTGACCTGCATCCTTGGCCTGAACTTCTGTCATGCCTACACTGGCAATTTGCGGCTGACAATATGTACAGCCCGGAATACGAGAAGCATCGAGCGAATGTGGATTACCACCATTTATTTTCTCGATACAGATAATGCCTTCATGTGAAGCTTTATGGGCCAGCCAAGGCGGTGTTGTCACATCCCCGATAGCATACAGGCCCGGGATTTTTGTGCGGGAAAACTCGTCAACAACAATATGGCTGCGGTCAATTTCGACCCCCAGTTTCTCAAGTCCCATATTCTCCACATTACCTACAATTCCGATGGCCAAAATAATGCGGTCAAACGTTTCGGATTTCCCGTTTATCTCAGCGCTGACATTACTCGTACCAGCCTTAACAGACGAGACCTGTGCTTTTGTTATTATGCGCATACCTTTCTTTTTAAAGGCTTTTTCCGCCAAGGCTGAAATTTCGGCATCTTCAGCCGGCAGTATCCGGTCAACCATCTCTACCACCGTCACATCACAGCCAAATGCATTATAAAATGACGCAAATTCCATGCCGATAGCCCCTGACCCGACCACCAATAATTTCTTCGGCAGTGCGCCTGGCACCATGGCTTCTTTGGCCGTCCAGATAAATTTCCCGTCTGGCTCTAATCCGGCTTGCGCAACAGTCCGCGCCCGCGCACCTGTCGCCAAGATAACATGTTTGGCCGTATAGGTTTTGTCGTCCACGATCACCTTGGGTGCAGATGTGCCTTTTTCCAACTTGGCAAATCCGTCAATCACGGTGATTTTATTTTTCTTCATCAAAAATTTTACACCGCCAGAAAGTTGTCCTGCGATAGACCGTGACCGTTTAACAATTGCAGCCAAATCAAATCCTGCTTCGGCTGATAATCCGTATTCCGCGGCATGTTGCATATTAGTGTAAACTTCGGCTGACCGCAACAAAGCCTTGGTCGGAATACACCCCCAGTTCAGACACACGCCACCAATCTCTGCCTTTTCTACTACCGCAGTTTTTAGTCCCAATTGCGCTGCGCGAATTGCTGTGACATAGCCGCCAGGGCCGGAGCCAATTATAATAACATCAAAGTTTGTAGACATAAAAAACTCGCTCTTGCTTGAGCTAGTCACATACAGGAAAATATTGTAAATAAAAACAAGAAAAACGTCTTGAGTTTACTTTCGTAACAGTCCTTCGGGCAGTTTATCTGGCACAATCAAAGCTTCAATAACCTGTAAGCGCATAACATCACGCAATGCATCAATTTCTACCGTATCAATGATGTCAAATGCTTCAACTGCGCGGCCATCCATAGCGAGCCCAATAGCCATTTGGCTACGGGCGGTATCGCGTAACTCAGGTTGGCTAATTTTAAGCATAGCCGCATCCGCAAACCTATATTGTCGTTGGCTTACCGAAAAATTGACCACATCCAGGTAAGCTTGGTCTTTGATAGCTGCAGTATTGATTTTCTCGGCCTGTACCATCAACATCGGCATAATTTGATCTAGGCTTGAAATGACTTCAGGGGCCGGTTCGAGAGCAGGCTCAATAATGTCGACCGTATCGGCGGTCCCAGTTTTATCTGGAGATGAAATCTCGCCTTGTACTGGCTTAATGGCAGGGTTTTGAATATTAGCAGGCTTTGGGTCAACGATAATTTGCGGCGTCCCTATTCCGTAATACACTACGCCGCCAGCAAAGCCTGCTGTGACCACCATAATAATTGCAGATTTGATAAACATAGCACTGCTCATAAATTTTAACATAGGATGACCATAATCAAACGTCTGTTCAAGGCAAGTAAGGACAGCACTAACGCAGAAAAAGGGGCCGAAATTCGCTCACTAAGCGAATTAAAGCATCATTGTGACAGGTTTTTCAATCAATCGCCTAAACACGGCCAGCCACTGCGCACCAATAGCGCCGTCTACAACGCGGTGATCACATGTCAAAGTAACTGTCATCATTGTGGCAATCGCTAATTCGCCGTCTCGCACGATTGGGCGCGGGCTACCTGCGCCTACCGACATAATCATACCCTGGGGGGGATTGATGATGGAGCTAAAAGATTTAATACCCATCATGCCCAAATTGGAAATTGAGAAAGTGCCGCCTTGAAACTCTGCAGGCTTTAATTTGCGGTCACGGGCACGGCCTGCGAGATCCTTCATTTCTGTAGAAATGATGGCAAGTCCTTTGTTTTCGGCCTCCCGAACAATGGGAGTAATCAGGCCGCCGTCAATTGCCACGGCAACGGCGACATCGGCGTGGTGGTGATAGGCTATACCGTCCGGTGTAAAGCTAGCATTGGCTTCTGGAACTTGCTTAAGCGCAATAGCACAAGCCCGGATCAGCATGTCATTTACGGAAATTTTGACGCCCTCAGGTGCTTGCGCATTCAATTCTTTGCGCATTGCCAGCAAGTCATCGACTTCACAGTCTATATGAAGCGGAAAATGCGGTATATCCCGAGCACTTTCTGTCAGGCGCTTGGCAATAATCCGGCGCATACCGTCCAGAGGTTCAAGTTCATAGCTCCCAACCGGAATACCGAGTTTCTCAAGATAATCGGCGCCGCCTCCGCGCAAGGGGCCAAGCTCTGTTGTTGTGGCTTGCGGTATTGCTGCGGGCATAGGCGCAAGAGGCGCAGTTATGGCATTATCAACATCCGCCTTGATTATCCGCCCATTCGGGCCAGAACCGGAAATGGCAGACAAATCCAGTCCTTTTTCTTGAGCAAGGCGTTTTGCTAAAGGGGATGCTTTAATCCGCTCCCCCACACTCCGCTCATCCCGTTGCAAAACGGGATCCAGTGCGGCAGGGCTAGGGGCTTGTTGCTCCTGGACCCCGTCTTGTGGCGAAGTGAGCGGGATTCGGGATGATTCTGGTGCCCTTACAGGTTCAGCAGTAACACTTTCCCCCGCAACATACCCGTCCATCACGGACGCATCTTCGTCCTCTTCGAGTAATACCGCAATCGGCGCATTGACTTTCACACCTGCGGAACCCTCTGCCACCAAAATTTTAGTCAAGACACCCTCTTCCACAGCTTCGATTTCCATGGTGGCCTTATCGGTTTCAATCTCGGCCAGCACATCACCAGAGGATACGTCATCACCCTCTTGGACCAACCATTTAGTCAAAGTCCCCTCTTCCATAGTCGGGGAAAGTGCCGGCATCAGGATTTCAATTGGCATAACAAACCCCCTTAGCCGCAGCCACAACGTCCTGCGCATTGGGCAAACTCAAGGCTTCCAAATTACCCGCATAGGGGAGCGGTACATCTTTTTGGAACACCCTTGCTGGCGGGGCGTCTAGATAATCGAAGGCTTGCTCCATAACGCGGGTGGCAATTTCTGCCCCAATGCCGGATTGACCCCAGCCTTCTTCGGCGCAGACGATGCGGTTGGTTTTCTTAACCGAATCTATGATGGTTTTTGTGTCGAGCGGGCGGATTGTACGCAGGTCAATGACCTCGGCGGAGATACCGTCATCCGCCAGAATATCAGCAGCCTCCATGGCACGGTCAACCATACGGGAATGGGCTGTGATGGTCACATCAGAACCGATGCGCCGCACCAAAGCCTTGCCAATGGGCACCAAATAATCATCCATATCCGGCACGTCCATAATTTCGCCGTACATAAGTTCGTGCTCAAGGAAAACGACCGGGTTAGGGTCACGGATGGCGGATTTCAGTAAGCCTTTGGCGTCTGCCGCATCATAGGGCGCGACGACCTTTAAGCCCGGTACATTGGCATACCAACTGGAATAATCATGACTATGTTGTGCGCCAACCCGTGAAGCCGCGCCGTTAGGGCCGCGAAAAACGATGGGACAGCGCATTTGTCCGCCCGACATATAGAGGGTCTTGGCGGCGGAATTTATAATATGATCAATGGCTTGCATGGCAAAGTTCCATGTCATGAACTCGACAATTGGCCTAAGCCCACCCATGGCCGCCCCGACCCCTATACCGGCAAAGCCGTGCTCGGTAATCGGTGTATCAATGACACGTTTTGCGCCAAATTCTTGCAGCAGTTCACGAGTGACTTTATAGGCGCCTTGATATTCGGCCACTTCCTCGCCCATGATAAATACTTTGTCATCGCGGCGCATTTCTTCCGCCATAGCATCACGAAGCGCATCGCGGACACTGGTTTCAATCATGTTGGTACCTGCGGGGACGTCCTCCTCTACGGGAATGGATTGCACGTGCCTATCAGTCTCCACAACACTCCGCTCATCCCCGCGTAGGCGGGGACCTTTATCGTCTTGCTGTGGTGTTTCACTTGACGAGGTTCCGGCATCCGCCGGGGTGTTGAGAGTGGGGGCAGGCGCAGACAAATCATCTGCCCCCTCGCCGTCCTCAAGCAATTGTAGTATCACAGCGCCAACAGCAACATTCTGCGTCCCCTCGGCCACTAAAATCTTACCGACAACACCCTCATCAATGGATTCAATTTCCATAGTAGCCTTATCAGTTTCAATCTCGGCCAAAACATCGCCGGATTTAACCGCATCGCCTTCTTTGACCATCCAAGTTGTCAAAGTGCCTTCTTCCATAGTCGGCGACAACGCCGGCATTTGAATATCAATAGCCATTATGCACAATCTTTCTTTGGAGCGTTCCATATGAGAGGTTTTCCCTCTGGTGTGAAACATTGTTTAAAGGTGAACGCATCTTTGCTCGGGCCGATATCATCAAGTAACGCCAATTTTCCCTTGGCCTCCCCCAAGCTCGGCACATGACCAGCCTTGATCAACCACATAACCGTGTTGTGAGACGTCAAGTGCGAAAACCAGTCCGGTTTACCTGCCATGACTTTGGCATGGACAGTTTTATAGACAAAATTATACAAGCTCGGCACATCTTGCCATACGGACATATTCACGAGCATATTTGGATTTTGGAAAGGCCGCAGATTGAGCGCACCGTCATTATCCTGATCATCATCGACCAAACGCCAAACAAACCCGTCCGCCCGGTCGGCCAGTGCATTAACACCGGTAATACGCGCAGTAAAACCGTGCATCCGCTCATCATCCATCGCGTAGATGGCTTCGGCAATATTCAGTTCTGCGAGGTGATATTCTGTCATGCTTCAACCTCTAACAATACGTCGGTATAAAGTTCAGACGGGTCGGGTTCTGGTGAGGTCTTGGCAAATTCCACTGCATCGCCGACAATGACTTTGATGTCTTTATCGATGGCTTTCAGCGCATCCAGATCCGCCCACTTTTCTTTGAGTAAACGGTTCTTGGCCATGTCGATCGGGTCGTGCTCATCGCGTACTTCCGAGACCTCTTTACGGGTACGGTATTTGGCCGGGTCAGACATTGAGTGACCACGGTAACGATAGGTCATCATTTCCAAAATCAGTGGCCCCTTGCCGGAACGGGCATGGGCGGCAGCTTTTTTGGTAGCATCGCGTACCGCGAGAACATCCATGCCGTCGACCTGAACGCCTTTAACACCAAAACTGAGGCCACGTTTATAGAGATCTTTTTGCGCGGTTGAGCGTGCAATGCTGGTGCCCATAGCATATTGGTTGTTTTCGATGATGAATAGTGTCGGCAGTTTCCAGAGTTGTGCCATGTTAAGGGCTTCATAGACTTGGCCTTGGTTGGCAGCACCATCGCCGAAAAACACGGTGCTGATTTTACCATTCTCAAGATATTTATTGGCAAGGCCAAGTCCGGCTCCGATAGGCACTTGCGCACCGACAATACCGTGACCACCGTAAAAATTCTTCTCAACACTGAACATGTGCATGGAGCCACCCTTGCCCTTGGAATAACCACCGCTCCGTCCGGTCAACTCAGCCATAACGCCGCCCGGGTCCATACCCAAAGCCAGCATATGGCCGTGGTCACGGTAGGATGTGATCATTTGATCGCCGTCTTTTAGTGAAGCATTCACACCAGTTACCACGGCTTCCTGGCCAATATAGAGATGGCAGAAACCCGCGATCAAACCCATGCCGTATAATTGGCCTGCTTTTTCCTCAAACCTACGTATCAACAACATTTCTCGGTATAAATGCAGGAGTTCTTTTTTACTGGTTTTTCCGATTTTTGCCATAGCTCAAAGCGCCTTTGTTTTATATACGAAATATACATGCAAGATAAATAGCACAGTAAAATTTAATAAACAATAATTTAAGGGGTCTCGTCAAGCCAAATTACAATGTCATTCGTACCCGAAACATTTAGCGTGCGGCGGGCTTCTTCATCTAATCTATCCAGATCCAAATTACTGGTACGAAGCTGTAGAGCTCTTAACTCCAAGGTTTCACGCTTAACTGTTAATCGGCTAATATCAGCTTTCAAGTGCGCACTCCGTTCAGAATAATCAGCCAGTTTAAACACACCGAGACTACCGCCAAGAGTATGAAAACCCAAATAGCCATAGGCAATAAGCAACACTAAAAACGGCCAAGACAATCTGATTCTTTTGAGCACTCGCAACATATTAGCAATTTAGCCAATGATAGTTAGCGAGGGATTAAGGTAATGCTTATCGATGTCCTATCTTTCTATATCAACGCCTTTTATCAAAATCATGTATTGGAGTGACTGGTTATAGGAATCGTCTGAATAGCTCGCATTTGTAATAAACAAGGAAATTTTAATACCGTCTTTGTCGAATACGGTTACCAACGGCTCCAATACTATGGTTTGGCCATCCAGGTCTTGTTGTTTGAGCCAATTCCAGATTTGGAATCTACCGAGCTCCTCGCCCCCACGTTTGTTAACAATAATACCCTCTTTATGGCTACTCACCTTAATGTCACCAAACCAATAGGACGTCATAGGTGTTGAAGCCTTATTATATATATTGATGTTCTGTGTAGTGGATACATAGTCATAACCCGCGACTACAATTGGTGTAGTTTGATCATGATACCGATAATTTTGTTGTGTGTCGTAGCGGTTTTTTCCTTTTATTTTATCCAGGCCAAAACGTTTATTGATTTTGGAATTTTCTAAACGATCTCGATTTACACCTTTATCCAAGATGTCAGTCGTTTCGCTGGATATGATAAATCTGCCAATATGACCCGATTTACGGTGATCAATTAAATATTTCAAAGCCCCTTTGGCCTTTACGGCTTGTTCGTTATCGGAAATATCAAAATCGGAAACAGGTTTCAAATAGCCGTCCCCGTCCAGCATTTGATTGGCTATTAAAGCAGATTTAAGACGCCCGGCCTGACTTGAGGCAGAAACTCCGTCTGCACCCCATGGCCCAATCGACGCCATAGCAAGCATCAACGCCGCTAGGCCTGGAATAATTCGGATATCACGTTTGGCTTCGCCGCGAAATGTGAACCAAAGCGCGATACCGAGCGCCCAGGCGGACGCCAGTACCAGCAAATACCGCTCTATCGTCCAGCCATATTGTCCTATGCGCACGAACACGGCATACCCGAGCAACAATGCGGCGGGTATGGTGAGGGGAAACCAGAGTTTTGCGTACCAGCGGGCTAGCCGTTTTTTCTGTATGAATGGCGGATCCAGTATCAGCCATGTCAGTGTGCCAATAATCAAAAACGGCGTAACCAATGCTGCAATCTGGCCATTTGGCACTTGCAGGCTAATCACTATTTTAACACTGTAAGCCAATAATATTACTGCATAAATCAGCGTAAGTGGTGCCAATATCCATGTACCCAAAAACCCAACGGCACGGGATATAAAGCCTGGATTGCGTAGGCTGTCGCCATCTTCATCATCGTGGCGCGGCAACATGGAAAGCCAAGCCATAGGTGCCAGGAAACCTAGCCCGATTGGCAACATCCAGTCTTCGACAATATTGTTAATATTGATGCCAAACAGTGACTTGAGTGCGCCTGCAATGGCAAAAATTCCCATCACATAGATTATGGATCCGGCCGTGGTAAACAGCACAGCAGTCCATAATTTATGCGTAAAGTCCCAGACCGCGACATCGTTGCGATTTGCCCGGAAAAACGGAGCATTTCCCAAAAATAAAATGCTTGCCCCAATAGCGGCGGGCGTAATAAACGCCAATTGCCGGAAAAAATAGCCTGCTATTAAACAGAGAGAAACGATGACTATTTTGACAATAATAGATACCGCTTTGCCTTTACTCCCATCATTTTTTTGCCCCTCACCGTACAAAGTCAAAATTACGGAAACATAGGCCGCCAGAATAATACCGCCGATTAACCGCATCATCATTTCGTCAGATAGCCCTCCGAAACTTGTCTCTATCAGCAGAACAATTGTAAAAGCTACGACCAAAACAACGGTCAGCGGAAACCGCCTAAATACCGCCTGGGCATCCGGAATTACGCCCTCAAACCAGTTTTGTAATTTGCCCATCTTATCACTCCTTTGATTCGCTCACACCAGTATAGACTACACATAGTGGTCATTGGGGACATTTGTGACAATAAGAAGGCGATTATATTTGGCTTTGGAGCCTATCTGGGCTTATAATGATTCCAAATGTTAAATGCCCAATTCAGGGAAATCAGGAGGACATCATGAAACTATTAAAAACATCCATCATATCTGCTACTATCGCCAGCTTGAGCGCAATGCCAGCCTTCGCTCATGCGGGATCCCATGAGGCATCATTGCTTGCTAATATCATGCACTGGCTAACCAGCCCTACACATGCATTATTGGCAGTTGTCGGTAGTGTTGCAATTATTGCTCTCATTGTTAAGATGAAACGTAATCGTTCATAAAGGGACCCATATGTTACATAACCTAATTTCAAAGTTTGATGACAAACTTGATACCGCATCAGCCCATTGCGATATTCCGTGTGGTATATATGACCCACAGCCAGCACTTTATCATGCGCTTTCTGTTGTGCGCCAAATGGACATTTTGCTCGCCATTGATACAAGTGATATGAATGTCGGTACGGCCATGCAAATTGCGCGCAATACAGCCGAAAAAGAAAAACAAGCCGAAAAAGTCAAACAAGAAATCCGGATTATCTGGGGCGATTTCATCAAAGGTGATATCCTCAAAGATCAAGCCAGCGCGCTTGCCCACAATATCATGATGAAAGCAAGTAGTTGTAAACAAGGTTTACACCGCGAAGACGGGCTTGCTTTGGTCGCGCTTGTGAATGATTTCGCAGAAATGTTCTGGACTATGAAAGACGTAAAAACCAAACGGGTTACGGCACCTTATGCCCCTGCCCTAGAAGTTGTCTATCCAGACCTATAATCAATGCTCCGCCTGATTAAAGTTGTCGGTGACAGTATGTCCCCGACACTTAAAGACGGTGATTATATTTTAACGATTAAACCCCGGTCCGTGCGGCCGGGGTTTATTTATGTGCTCAACCATTCTGATTTAGGTCGGATTATCAAGCGTAGTGACCGGATAGAAAATGGCCGCTATTATTTCACAGGTAATAATCCAGCATCTACCCCAAGGGCCTTGATTGGGCCGGTTGCCAAAGACCGCATTATTGGCAGAGCCGTCTTTAAAATCTCCAAAAATGGGTTAGTGCACCTCGCGAGCTAAAAACTTGTCTTCATTAAAAGGAAAAATCAGCTATTTTTGTGGTCCGGCACGGTTCACACCTAACAAGAGTAAAACGGGGGCAGCGACAAATATCGACGAATAAGTACCAACAAACACGCCCCATATCATGGCAAATGCGAAGCCGTTCAGGCCAGGACCACCCCAGATATACAGTGCGGTCAAAGCCAGCAATGTGGTCATGGAAGTCATGATTGTCCGCGATAATGTATCATTGATCGATAAATTCAAGACATCGTCCAATGGTTTCTTCTTAAATTTGCGTAAATTTTCGCGGATACGGTCATAAACAATCACCGTATCGTTGAGCGAATATCCAACAATTGTCAAAATTGCCGCGACGATAGCTAAGTTAAACTCTAACGCCGTGAGTGAAAACACACCGATGGTTAAGATAACATCATGGGCCAAAGCTATCACAGCCCCAAGGCCAAATTGCCATTCAAACCGGAACCAAATATATAACAGCACCATCATCAAGGCCAAGACAACTGCCATAGCACCTTTACGTTTTAACTCGCCAGAGACTTTGGTGCCAAGAACTTGGACACTTAAAGTGTTTTCCGTGTTGTCGACTTCTGGATACATTTCCACGACTGCAGCTTGAATAGAACGCAGCGCGACTTGTTGCGCCCGATCATCATTCTCATCGCCTTCTAGTGCTTCTTGTTTAGATACAGACAAGCGGATGGCTTGCACTTTGTCTTTGTCGGTCTGGCCAATGGTTTGAATTGCCAATTCGCCAAGATTAAGTTGCGGGCCTAAGGCACGAATAGCCGTAAGATCAGCATCGGTCGGACTTTCGGTCAGATGAAATTCCCAAACCGTACCGCCTTTAAAATCCAGGCCGTAATTTAGATTTTTTGTCGTAAACAAGAAAATAGAGGCAATGATTGCCAGTATAGAAAGAACCATCGCGATTAAACGTACCTTAATGAAAGGAACAGTCGTATCTTTCGGCAAATGCCGAACTAAAGATATATCAAACATAGAGCACCTATATGGGTAATTTTTTGGGACGCGCACGGCGTAGCCAAGTGGAAGTCATCAATCTAGCGACGACAACAGCAGTAAATACGGACATGACAATACCGATAGACAAAGTCACAGCAAAGCCACGAATGGGTCCTGATCCAACAAAATACAGTGTCAGGGCAGCAATGAGAGTCGTGATATTAGCGTCCAAAATTGGAGCCAGCGACAGACGGTAGCCTGTATCAATAGCATTAATCGGCCCGCGCCCATTAGACGTTTCTTCGCGAATTCGCTCAAAAATCAGGACATTGGCATCAACCGCCATACCAATCGTCAGGATAATGCCGGCAATCCCTGGAAGGGTCAGTGTCGCGCCAAGTAAAGACAATGCACCACCTATCAATATAATATTCGTTGCAAGCGCAATGTTGGCGAAAGTTCCGAAGCGTAGCCCGTAAGTAATCCACATGAAAATGAACACACCTCCCAAACCAAGCATAGAAGCAATCTTACCGGCCTGAATAGAATCAGCACCGAGTTCTGGCCCGACTGTGCGTTCTTCTGCGATATCGAGTTTTGCAGGAAGCGCACCAGCATTGAGGAGCAGAGAAAGCTCTTTGGCACTTTCCATTGTGAAACTACCTTCGATAAATCCGCTACCACCACAAATAGCCCCATTGATATTAGGGGCGGTGATAATCTCACCGTCGAGAACAACAGCGAATGGTTCACCTACATGTGTAGCGGTGAAATCACAAAATTTACGTGCGCCTCTGGCATTGTATTTAAAATTGACAATAGGATAGTTGTTTTGTGGGTGTAGGCCTTCGCTGGCACTTTTAAGATCAGCACCGGTAACGATTTCTCGATCTAAAACCATCATATATCCTTGACCGTTTCTCTGAGGGTATGCGACTTTGCCGAGCGGACATTGCCCGTCTTCAACGCAGAGCTGAAGAACCACGGAATCGGCAACTTCTACTTCATGAAAACCCAATTTAGCCGTTTTAGCAATCCGCGCCTTTAGCTCGTCTACATCTTTGGCACCCGGGACTTGCAGTAAAATACGCTCCGAGCCTTCTTTGGCCAAAGTCATTTCTGTCGTCCCAGTCGGGTCAATCCGTTTGCGTAGCACCTGAATAGATTGTTCGATTGTCCGGTCACTAATGTATTGAATATTTTCTTCGGACACGGTGATTTTATAACGATGCTCGTCAAGTTTTTCGATATCGAGCGTTTTACCGCCGCCGCCAATAGCATTGGCATCAACGGGTACAGATTGTTTACGTATAATCGGGGCACCCGTTTCTGCGTCAGCATCGTTTTTAAAGGTGACGAAAAAAGCTTCGTCTTTGATGCGCAAGGTAGCGGAGATACGTTCTTCGCGCAGTGCCGCCCGCATACCTGCGAGTTCCGATTTGAGAGTTTTCTCAACACCGTCTTTTAGATCGACTTCCAATAGCAGATGAGCACCGCCTTGCAAGTCGAGGCCTAGGTTAAGGGTTTGTTTGGGTAAAGGCCAAGGCAGGCCTTCGCGAACATCCTTGGACATGACATTGGGCATAGCAAATAGCAGCCCAACCATGATAGCCCCAAGAATAAGAGTTATTTTCCAACGTGAAAAATGCAGCATTGCATTTCCTTTTTATTTTGTGTGTCTGGTAAAGTACCGCGCTATATGATTGGCCGTACTACTAGGGAAATTCTAAAGACAAGCAAATGGTTTTTACTTATGGGTAGAACTTATGAAATCACAAAATATCAATCAATAACGCGAGATTTAACTGGCATTATTCCAGCGCTCAGAGAATGCGTAGGGGCAATAATCTTTACAATTAAGCGCACCACAATTTCAAATTTTATATTAAAAACATCGGTATAGTGGCTGGATGTTAGGGCGTCGAATGTGTCGACAATGATGGTAGGCTTTATGTTTTTAGCTGATAAAGCCGTATTAAAAGTAGTGTTACCAGTATTCTCTAAAAATATTGTCTGCGCCGTAATAGCTGTAACGCGTTCAGCACTTTTTCGCAACGCCTTGGGCACAACCAAACTGGCACCAACAACCATAGCCCCTAAAATCAGAAGAAATTTCCAATATAGAAGTTTCATTGGCACGCCTGCGAATATACCTCAACACGCCGCTCATTCCCCTGAAGAGGGGAAACCAGTGAGGTTTTTAAGATTAAAAACCGAGCCACACGTGTAAGCCAAACCATCACACTGGATACCCACCTGTGCGGGTATGAGCGGATTTTTGGGATGATTTTGTATGTTAAGGCATTCATAATCACAATACTGAGACTGGTCTGCTTATGATTAACGAATGTATGCACTATCTAGCCTACTTCTTTTTAGCCTTGCCAGCATCTTTGCCGCTATCATTTGCTGCAACAGTTCTATTGCGAATGTCGGCAAGCATGGATTTGAGGACTTTGACTTTTGTACCGCCGCCCAAATCTATCATGATATCATCTTCGGTAACCTTGGTTACTTTGCCGATAAGTCCGCCGCTTGTGACGACTTCATCGCCGCGTGTGACCGCTGCCAGCATAGCTTTGTGATCTTTCAAGCGTTTGTTCTGCGGGCGGATGAGAAGAAAATAGAATATAAAACCAACTAAAATAAAGGGCGCAAATTGCATTAAGATGCTAGGCGTGGCAGGTGGTGTTGCTTGCATAAAGGTATTTAACATATGTGTGTCCCAAAACTCTGTGCCCTTACTGGGCTATTGCTTCAAGACTATATAAGCACAGCTATAGGTATTGCAATGCACTAACGCTGATAAATTCAAATTTTACTTACAGGCTTTTTGCGGTAGGCGTAAAATTTGTCCAGGCTGAATAGCTAGAGTAGCATCAATATTGTTAAACCCGGCAAGCTCCCCTGCACTTATACAATACCGCCTTGCGATGCTATACAAGCTGTCTTTTGGTAAAACCGCATAAGCATTGCTAGTGCGGACTTTAATGCCGGTTTGGATCGGCATGACTTGACGCACGACACTTGTTTCAGCCCGTGTTTGTATGGTGGCAGGTGTTGGTACTATGGTAGAAGGGCTTGCGGAAACGCATTTACTGGACGGAAGTGCCAAGACCTGACCAATGCGGATATTGTTATCCTTCATTGCGTTTTGGTTTTGAATATCAATAACGGTAATGCAATTGCGCTTAGCTAGATTGTATAAAGTATCATCTTCGACAACACGGTGGATGCGGGTATATGTCACGGCTGGACGCGGTGTGGTCGCTATAGCTGGTTGCTGTGCCGGTGTGCTGACATATGTAATCTCCGTAGAGGGCTTTGCCAATAGCTTTATTTTTGCGTCTTGGTAAGTGTCACTCGTCGCTGCTTTATTGATTTGCGCATTATAGGCCCGCACTTTTCGGACTTCTTCTTGCAAAGCGGCATCATTGCTTTGCGCCAATGCAGGTACAGACATACCTAACAAAACAGCGGGTAAAATCAGAACACGGCGTAACATAGCGACCTCCAAGTAACTTAAATGAATACTCAAAATTACAATCAGACATTATGGTAAAAGAACGGTTAAGGCATAATCATATAGTCTTGTTTACATGGTTTTGGCTTTTCCCGCCTCCATGGCAGGTAAATCCATTGCCAATATAGGGCTTTCCACAAGCTTTTTACCGTTTCGAGTTGCGCGAACAAGCATGCCGTCAACAACAGCCACAATTATACCGTCTGGAGATAATTGATTTTGTAAACTATCCGGTATAACCCGCACAGATGCGCTGACCAATATCCTATCAAATGGTGCCTGACCGCGCCATCCTAGCCGCCCGTCGCCGTGACGCACGACAACTTTCGCAGCCAGTTTTAACAAGCGTTTTTCTGCATACTCCACTAAAGTACGGTAACGCTCGAGTGCGTAAACTCGGCGACACATTTTGGCGAGAACCGCAGCGGTATAACCACTACCAGCGCCAATAATAAGAACTTTGTGGGATGGTTTCACGTCTAGGCTCTGGCACATAATTGCGATGCTTAGGGGCGCAGGTATTGTCTGACCGCACGGGATTGGCAATGGCCGCTCGTCATAGCTTTGCGGCACCAAATCATCGGGCACAAATGCCGAGCGTTTGACCAACTCCATGGCCCGTAGCACGCTACTATCGGATATCCCGCTTCCGCGAAGCCGCATAATCATATCAAATAAACCAGGCTCTATGAAGGACATATATTAATCCTCATCAAATAGCGCGGACAAATTTGCCACAGTTTTGTAATGGGTGTGGTCAATATGGATGGGTGTGACAGAAATAAAGTCGTCATAGACTGCCCGTAAATCCGTACCGGCAACTGGTTCAGACTTGCCGCCCTTATAGGTCAGCCAATAATAATGCCCGCCGCGCGGATGCGTGCGCTTATCGATATTACTCATTTCGAAATCACGCCGCCCTTGGCTCGTTACATGAATACCCTCTACATGGTCATCTTTGACATCGGGGAAGTTTATATTGAGAACGACATCAGTTGGCCAACCTTGTTTTAGGAGCTTTTTCAGTAATTTAGGCCCATGCTTTAAGGCGGCTTTCCAATTCACCTTGCCGTGATTATGGTTGTAAAATCCGCGTGCTTGTGACAATGAAATAGACGGAACACCCATTTGCATGCCCTGAAGCGCCCCTGCGACTGTACCGGAAAATCCGATATCTTCAGCGATATTTTGTCCTCTATTTACGCCCGAAAGCACTAAATCCGGCATATTGTCCAACAGAATTTCGCGCAAAGCCACAATGACGCAATCTGTAGGCGTGCCGGACACGGAATAGGTTTTATCAGCTAATTTTCGTGCAAACACCGGATTGTGCAAGCTGACTCCGCGCGATGCAGCGGATTGTTCCTGTGCAGGCGCGACAATCCAAACATCGTCACTTATTGTGCGAGCGATCTCAGCGAGAATTTCGAGGCCGTCCGCATAAATCCCGTCATCATTTGTCAGCAGTATGCGCATCTTAACTTATACCTCGACCAAAATTCCTTGTCATCTCGCACGCAGCGAAGCGGAGATGCGGGACCTCGTGCTTTCCATAAACGCCGAGATCCAGGGTCAAGCCCGGGATGACAAGAACAATAAAGGTCAATTTATTACCTCAACGCCGCCCATATACGGCACCAATGCTTTGGGCACTGTGATACTGCCGTCTTCGTTCTGGTAGTTTTCCAACACTGCCACAAGCGTCCGACCAACCGCAAGACCTGACCCATTCAGCGTATGGACGAACCTATTGTCTTTTTCTGCGTGTTTATAACGGGCATTCATACGGCGCGCCTGAAAGTCGCCGCAGTTGGAAACAGAGGATATCTCGCGGTAACAATCCTGGCTCGGTAACCAGACTTCAATATCGTAAGTCTTGCGCACCCCAAACCCCAGATCCCCTGTGCACAGCTCAATCACCTTATAAGGCAATTCCAGCCGTTTCAGGACTTCCTCGGCGCAGGCCAGCATACGTTCATGCTCGGCTTCACTGTCCTCGGGCCGGGTAATAGATACTAACTCGACCTTGTTAAATTGATGCTGACGGATCATGCCTTTTGTGTCGCGCCCTGCACTCCCCGCTTCTGAACGAAAGCAAGGTGTGTGTGCGGTCATGCGCAATGGTAGTTTATCAGCGTCTACAATGCTTTCCCTTACAATATTGGTCAGAGAAACTTCGGCGGTTGGAATTAAATAGTGATCACCAGTTGTCTTAAATAAGTCTTCTTCAAATTTAGGGAGTTGTCCTGTTCCGTATAGCGCAGGTGCACGCACCAACACAGGCGGTACATGCTCCGTATAACCGTTTTCATCCGTCTGTATATCCAACATCATTGCCGCAAGCGCCCTATCAAGCCTTGCGAGTCCACTGCTCAGCACAACAAACCGTGAACCGCTCATTTTGGCTGCGGTTTCAAAGTCCATCATACTGCCATTTGGACCCTGTAGCGCTTCACCGAGATCATCATGGGCTTTGGGCGTAAAATTAAATTTTGTTGGCTCGCCCCATATACGCACATCAACGTTTTCGTCTTCACTGGCTCCGTCCGGCACATTTTCGGCCGGCAAATTTGGTAGTCCTGCCAAAAGATCGTTTAATACGCCCTTCTCTGCCGCGATTTGTTCAGCCATCAAGGCAATGACGTTTTTGGCGCCTGCGACTTCCGTTTTTAAACGCTCGGCTTCATCCTTGTCGCCGCGCCCCATAGCTGCACCGATCATTTTAGAGGCTTTGTTGCGGGCGGCTTCGGCTTCTTGCTGAACTTTCAAAGCTTGGCGCACCAATTTATCTTTGTCCAAAATGGTTTTAGTCATAGTTTCGGTTTGGGGTTCAAGTCCGCGCCGGGCCCAAGCTTTGTCATAGGCGTCCGGGTTTTGCCTGATGGCTTTTATATCGTGCATTGTTAACTCTTTGAATGATTCAGTGTGGCTATATAGAAACCAAGTACAGGCGGCAAGCTATTGTCCTCACTATTCATCTTTCTTCTCTTGCTCTTTGATTAAATCTGCTAAGTTTGGATTTTCTATTTCATTGCGCTTTACATCAAATATACGCCGCAAAAAACCCGGCGTTAAAGCGGACAATGGGTTTACCGATACTTGTGTTTTTGCAAACGGGCCTTTGACGACATAATTCAAGGCAAACATGCCTTCACCTTTTTTACCGACCATAATATTACCGAGCACAGGAATATCGCCCAAGATGGAATTCACGGTATATGATGGCACCAAAACCCCATCAAAATCTACAGTATTATTTGAAATGTCGATATTGCCCGCACCTGTCAGTCCGAGTGCGGGGCCGGATGCCCGGCCGTCACGAATTTTTAATACACCGTTTTGCAAAGCAAATTGCATCTCCATTTCGTTAAATTTTAAACCACTACCCCCGAGCGTATCCGCCATACCTTGCAAAGATGCCAAAGATAGAATTTGTGTAAAAGCAGGAGCATGAACAAGGGTAAAATCTCGCAATGTCATGTGCCCGTTCATCCCCCCCTTTTCGCCTGTAGGCGGTAAATTTCCGTTAATCTCCAATATGCCATTTTCTATATTCTCAAGGCCGAGAAACGCTAGAGCGGCCAAAGAGGCATCCGGTAATTCCACTCTAACCTTTCGGTCAAAAGTATCATCATCGCTAGAAATTTTTGCTAAAAATGAGCCTTTGTCGGTGTCCCCACTCAAACGTGCTTGCCTAATTGTTTTACCATCATGTGAAAATTGAGCGCTGGCATTCGTCAAATCATAGTTTTCTTCCAATTTGAGCCTTTCAAGGCGAGCCACAAGTTCAATTGGTGCTGCCAAAGAACTGGATTGCGCTTTAAAGGCCTGCTTAATCCAAGATTCGATATTGAAATAGGCACCTTCAACTTCCATAGACAGCACACCGTCATCTGTTGGTTTTGCAATTATATTTGCGTCAATGAGATGAGCAATTTTTGCCGTTGGTAAATCCAGTTCCATAAGCCGCATATCAGGTGCCAAAGCAAGAGAGCCGGTAATCTCCAGACCATCGGCAACAATAGAAAGGTCTTTAACCTGGGCACCCCCTTGCGCCCCCAATATCAAGCGCCCACTTAATTTGCCGTCGCTCCCTTTAGCTTTATGCCAAAAACTGCCAATATTGACATCTGCTTGCTTGAAATTGCCAAATATATCGGCTTGTTGGATGGCTAAACCATCACCTTCACCGCTAATATGCACGCCAATTTCGCCGCCAAAATGGCGGCGCAAACCTATACCGAACGCATCCAGATCATCACGGGTAATTGCGCCAACCAAAGTATATTTTGCGGGCGTGTTTCTATATTCAAGCGGCTTTAGCCAGTCCAAATTAGTCTGCCAATCTCCTAGTTTTATCGGGCCGGAAATGCCAATACCGCGTTTATCGGCTTGTAAGGAAATTTGCCCATCATTGAGTGTGTACCCCCCTATTCCAACGGGGATAGTCACATCTGTAAATTCACCGGATAATTCATATAAAATGCGATTCTGGTCAAAATATTCCAGCAATGGTCTTGTCACAAATAAGCGTATTTCTCCGTTTCCACCAAATGCATTTGGATCAATACCGTAGTTCTTTGAAAATTCGAACGGTGGAAAATTGCTGACCCTAAGCATCTCATTGACTGTGCCGCTACCGTGCAAATCAATTGTGAAATCACCGCCGTGGGGACTGAGTTTAGGGATAGTGATTTTTCCACTTTTGATGGTCAACCCATCAACATTTCCAGAACTCACGAAAAAATCTGCTCTGTTACCTTGCAATTCCCCGTGGCCAACAGCCTTTCTCAACCAAGGCATTTTACGCATATAGCGGACCTCACCGTCGTGTACATCAAATTTGACATTCAAATGATCATTGGCGATCCGTTGCTCTTTAATGTCTGTACTATCTAGAGCGGCGTGGATTCTTAAATTCGAGATTTTTCCCGACTGCAACGAGTTTTCTATCCAGTTGCGTGCTCCGAGAGCAAAATCATTTGGCCAAAACCCAAGCAGTTGTTTTTTGCTTATGATACCGTTGATAACCCCGTCGGCAGTAATATCTGCAATATTTCCTACATTGTCACGCTTAATCCCTGCCGATAAATCAGTGTGAAATGTCCCAAAATCAAGTTTAACCGTTGCTAATTCAATGCTATTTTGCTGTAGGTCAAATGCACCGCGAACCAGGCTTTGCTGCACTGTAACTGGCCCATCAAATTTTTGACCTGGATTGATACGGGCTGAAACTATATCAGCAACAAATTCAACTGACTGTGTAAAGAAACCAGCTATTCCATTACTCGGGTTTTGCACGCGGCCTTTTGCAATAATATCAAGGGCTTCACTCTCAATTTCCACGGCTTTTATCTGAATATCTTGTGCCGATGCATCGTAATGAGCCTCTATACGTGCATGGGTAAAAGGTTTGTATGTCGTTCCGGTTTTTAACAGTCCAGCACCGGCATTTAAGTTGAACTGTAAATCCTCAATGCCAACATTTGTTCCTGTTTTTATGGTCGCATTTATATCCATGGGAGCGTCTAGGTTGGAAAATACGGCGATGGGCCCCCGCATAGGCGCTATACGGGCAGGAACAAGATTATTAACGTCTAAGCTGGCATCAAATGCTTGTAAGTCAGACATAGTTTGAATTTCCAAGTTAAATGCAGCCTCAGTTTCGTCGTCCATGTTTAAAACGCCGTCTGCATCAAGCATGATATTATCACCAATAAACGCAAATTTACCGTTTATGCCCGAAAACTCCAGCTGAAGGTCATTGAGCCTATCTTCATAGTATATATCGGCAGAATTGACGATGATTTCTTCAATCTGCCCTAACAAATTTCTACCCGCGGTCCCGCTCTCTGATTGCCAAAGAGCGCCGACATTATCGGATGCATCGGGCGTCCCCAAAGACACTTGCATCCGCCTATCCGCCCCCCGGACAATAGTCAAAGCACCTCCGGTAATGTCCAAGCTTACTATTTCAGGGATACCCCATAAATTTCCCCGAATACGGAATTCTCCACTGACATTCTCTATTATCTGTGATGCACCTTCTTCAGAATATATATGAATACCCTTTGCATGTACCTGCACAACTCTACGATCCTGCACCCATCTTGCAGAATAGTTATCAATTGTTGTGGTTTTGCCAGCAAAGGCCTCGGAAAACCAATGTTCGTAATGGGGTTTGACGAATGTTAAATCTACCGATTGCCGGTTCATCAATATACCCAGCGCAGCAAGCCAAATAATAGATAATGACAGTGTTACACTAGCAAATTCCAATATCAGCCCAAAAGAATAAGTTCGAATATCCGAAAGTGATAGGGCTTTAATTTTCGCCAGCTTACTTTTAATCAAGGCGCGAAAACTTGCTCGCAGATTCCTAATGAGAACTTTAATTTTTGCTGGCTTGTTTTTAAACTCCGTATCGCTCATAGCAATACACAGCGAAAAAAGGAGTTAATTATGGATATCGGACAAGCTGCACCGGATTTCACACTGCCAACAGCCAATGAATATGACGAAAATAGTGAAATAACATTGTCTAATTTACGCAAAAACATAGTCGTCCTGTTTTTCTATCCCAAGGATATGACACCTGGCTGTACTACAGAGGCTACAGCCTTTAGTGCTTTGAAAAAAGACTTTGATGCACATAGCGTGAAAATAATAGGTATTTCCAAAGATTCCGTTGCCAGACACAATAAATTCATTGCCAAACATGATTTAAACATAACATTGGCGGCGGACGAAGACGGGAAGGTTTGTGACGCATATGGCGTTTGGGTGCTAAAAAAACTATACGGCCGTGAATATATGGGGATTGAACGCTCGACATATTTAATTGATGCGGAAGGAAAAATCGTCCAAATTTGGCGTAAAGTCAGGGTAAAGGGACATGCTGAAGCCGTATTGGATTGCGTGAAAGCGCTCTAAATGTAAATGAACTTACAAGAATTAGCTATTTCCGTCTTAACTGCTATATCTACCGATGATAAAGTCTTGGCGGCACATAATATGGCTAGCCAATGGCACGACGAACATATGAATATCTCCATTAGCTCTGCGCTAAATGTTCCGTGCACGCCGGGCCGCCCCGCAAAGCCCGAACTCGTCGCGCCTACAGATGTAAAACGGCGACGCCTTGGATCTTTGGCTGGCCGGCAATCTTTATTACATGCTATTGCTCACATAGAGTTTAATGCCATAGATTTGGCGGCTGATATGCTGGCCCGTTACGGCGATAGCCCACGGATTTCCGACCACTGCCGCAAGGACTTTATTGCCGATTGGGTAAAGGTTTGCGACGATGAAGCGCGGCACTTTACGATGATTGCAAGCCGCTTGGATGAACTTGGTAGTTATTATGGAGCCCTACCGGCACACAACGGGCTTTGGGAAGCCGCATCCTCTACATCAAATGACCTAGCCGCTCGATTAGTAATTGCTCCAATGGTATTGGAGGCTCGCGGCCTAGACGTAACACCCGGAATGATCAAAAAACTCGTTAGTGTTGGCGACCAAACCAGCGCGGATATATTGGGCATTATTTACGATGAAGAAATCCCCCATGTAGCCACAGGTACACGGTGGTTTTTGCATATTTGCAAACGAGAGAATTTAAACCCCGAACATACATTCAAGTCCCTTTTGCAAACTCACTATAAAGGCACGCTTAAACCTCCATTTAATCATGAAGCACGCACGTTAGCCGGGATGCCAAATGAGTTTTACCAACTCTAAATGGTTGCAAACCGAGTTTTTATTAAATTTTTCGCTTTTTTGATGTTTTGGCTAGTTTTTTCTTGAAAACTTGTTAAACGTTCTCACCTATAGTTATCTGCACAGTAAAATCGGGGACACATGCTAGACAATTCGCCATCACAACTATTGGACAGTTTGCGGGAACGCCTATTAAAGACATTCCCTGAACGCCAGTTTATTCACAGAACCGGTGGCCGCGTTGACTATTTTATCTTAACGACCCGCACACAAATAATGATTGCATCTTCAGTATTTTTATTTATGGCATGGTTTTTGTTTACCTTTTTCAGTGTTTTACTGGGACAAAGTTCGCTTGGTTCTTCAACCAAAGAACTCATGGTGCAAAAAGCGCAATATGACCGTTATATTGTTGATTTAGAAGCGCAGGAACTGGATGCGCGCACTCTCCTCGAAACACAACAAAATCAGTTTGAACTTGCAGCGAAACATTTCGAAGACAAGCACAACACAATTGTGAATATGGTTACTCTGGGCGGTATAACGCCTTCTGAGGACATTATTAATCTTAACAAATATGCATCAAATGAAGTCCTCATGTCTCCTATAGTTGCAGATGTTATTGAGCGCCAACCCCGTATTAATTTTGGTGAAAATTCTGATTTGAATACAGGTACTGCTCTTGATACATCTTTAGCTAGTCTTAACATTGAACAGAATAAAATTCTGGATATTGGTGAAGATAAAATACAAAACCGAATCGAAACAGCCCGAGCAATTCTCCGCTCCACCGGCCTTCCTCTGCAAAAAATTCTCGCCAATGGTGAAGGCGGTATGGGTGGCCCACTCATAGAAATTGGTGATGGCGCAACAACTAAACCCGGTGTATTTTTGTCTCGCCTGGACGGTATCAAAGCCCGTTCTGCTGAAATAGCTAGTTTGGAACTGGCACTCAAATCAGTCCCCTTGGCCTTTCCAATAGACGCAGAAAACTATATTACGAGTGCCTATGGTGCTCGCAAAGATCCTTTCACAAAACGTCCAACCAAGCATAATGGCATGGATATAGCATCGTACAAACTAGCGCCAATTGTTGCGACTGCTGACGGTAAGGTTAAATTTGTCGGGTGGCGCTCCGGTTATGGGCGTGTCGTAGAAATTGACCATGGGTACGGATTTAAAACTCTATATGCGCACCTAGAAAAAACATATGTTAAGCGTGGACAAAAAATTGGAAAAGGTGAGAAAATAGCTGGAATGGGCTCTTCAGGCCGCTCAACAAGTACGCATTTACATTACGAAATTATATTTGATAATCGAACTTATAATCCAAAATTATTTATGAAAGCCGGCCAATATGTTCAGTAAAAGCAATCAAGATTCTACCAAATCACCAGCAAATATTCCAAAAGAAACAGGTAAAAAAATAGCAACAACCGCTCGCACGAAAACTGCGGGTACGCCGTCTATCCTGAGTAGAGATTTAATCGTCACAGGTGAGATTAGCACTGATGGTGACGTACAAATTGAGGGCCGTCTTGAGGGCAATATCAAAGCAACGACTTTAACCATTGGTGAGCAAGGCGTAGTAAACGGGAAAATTACTGCCGGCAAAGTGCTGGTCCGGGGCAAGGTTACCGGTAAAATAAATGCCAACAGTATCGAGATGGCGGAAACGGCAAATGTCCTTGCCGACCTCGTGCAAGATCACCTCATCATTGCCAACGGTGCTTTCTTTGATGGAAAGTGTACGCGTAAAAACAAACCAGCCGGCGCGCCTACCCCTGCCAGCAAACCCAAACCAAGCCCGAAACCAGTTGGATAGTAGATATTTTTGCGGAATTTAATTCCTAGTTTTTTCTGTTAATACACTATCCAGCCATGTTGCAATACCGTTCATAGCTTCACGAGTTGCTTTGTCTTGAGCACTAACGATAGACGACACCGTTTTTGTGGTTGCTCTAGCATTGGTGTTTACCGAATAAACGCCAACTAGTGTTCGAGATTTCGTATCTGTCAACGTCACGTTAATTTGCACTAACGCATTGGGTGCAGCATTTTCTCCATTGCCAAACTCCGCTTCAAAACGGCGAATTTGCATATTCAAACGGTATGGTGCCCGCGTACTACCTTTTGGAATAACTCCGGTAATATTCTCATAGCTGACGAGAGTATCTATAAGTGCATGACGAATTTGATTGGGTACAGGTTCAGCCCACGAAGCTCCTGCTGCCGCAGTAAGACGGCGACCATCTGGCGATAAAATAATGTCCGTACCGCTTAATGCACGAGGGGCTTGCGGAAATTCAATATTGACTACTGTAGAGTTTTTTACAGGCGACGGCGTAGTCATTGGCGGAATGCTTAACCGGTAAATTGTGGGTGCAGGCTTTGGTTTTGGTAGAAGCGAAGTACATGCTGATAAACTCAGAAATATTGCTAGCGTGGTTGCTCCACAAAAAACCCGTTTTAAATATATCATTGCGGCAACTCCATAATTTCTTTTTCCTGCCCAGCGAGAAACTCTATTGGACTGCGCTCAAGGTTTTCTGACACGCGGTTTAGTGAGTCGATCAATGTTTTCAAATCAGCCATTGCCAGCGATAAGTCTTGTAAGCCTGTTGTGGAAAACTGCTCTATTATTTGTCGGGCTTCTTCAGAAAGCGCACGTCCATCTGTGGCAAGTAATGTATATTCGTCGAGCGCAGTCTCGGCTGCCTTAAGCGATTTTTCAGCTTGCTCGAGCACATTAGTAACGCCGTCTCCTTCTAGCAGCGTTGAAACATCTTTGGCCGTCGCATCAACGGATAGCGATGCAGTTGAAAAATCTAGCGCAGCCTGTTCTATAACTTGCATGAACTCTTCAATACGTTCGCCGCTCATATCAACTTCGGCTATTTTTCCCGTAATGACATTAAAATTTGCTATGACACCGTGTAGGTCTTCGGTTGCCTTTGGATCCAATATAGCCACGGCCCGAGAGAGCAATAAATTCACATTATCTATTACAGATTCGCTGCCCCCTAATAGATTATCTAGTGTACTTCCGCGCCCTTCAATATGTGGAATAGTTTCACCCAAAGATTCAAAATCAAACCTCTGCCCTGATGCGCCTGCAAATAGCTGCATATAGCTCAACCCTGTTAATCCGAGGGGTTCATTTTGTGCATAGCTATCAACATGTACAGGTGTATCAGCTTGCACTTGAATATAAACAAGAACTTTCCCTGGGTCGTCTTTATCCAGTATAGTTTTTGTAACTTCACCCATCTTAAGGCCGTTAAAACGCACTTCACTACCAACTGATATCCCGCGCGGTGGCGTTATATACTCTACAATATAGTGGTCATATTCATCATCAAATTGTTGCCCACTTATATATGCCATAAACGCAACAAACCCAAATAATGAGACAAGTACAAAGGCTCCAATAATTGCAAAATTAGCTTTACTTTCCATGTGCATTGGCCCCTTCAGCATGTGATCCTGTTTGCGAAATATTTTTGACTCCTGCCGCCCGCGACCGCGGCCCGCCAAAATATTCAGCCACCCAAGGATGATCATATTTAACCACTTTATCCAGCGAGTCGGCAATAGCAATATGTTTGTCAACCAATACCGCTACCCGGTCACAGGTCTTGAACAAAGTATCAAGGTCGTGTGTGACCAGGAATACCGTAAGATCAAGTGCGTCCCGAAGTTCTAATATCAAATCATCAAATTCATCCGCACCGATAGGATCAAGCCCTGCGGTTGGTTCGTCAAGGAACAGCATATGAGGGTCGAGTGCTAAAGCTCTTGCTAGCCCTGCTCGTTTTTGCATGCCGCCTGATAAATCTGCCGGGAAAAGTGTCGCGGCATTGGCCGGCAATCCAACCATATTTAATTTCATATCTGCAAGTTCACGCATTAACGGCACCGGTAAATCCGTATGTTTACGAAGTGGAACCATTATATTTTCTCGAACACTCAAGGACGAAAATAAAGCCCCACCCTGGAACAAAACGCCTAACCTTGTTTCAAAACTTCGTAACTCTTCCTTAGTCAGGTTTTGACGATTACGACCGAATATTTTGACAATGCCCGCTTCCGGCAATTTTAAACCCAATAGCGTATTCAAAAGCACTGATTTGCCACTACCTGACCCGCCAACAACACCAAGTATTTCCCCGGCCTTAAGGTCTAAATCGAGATTGTCATGAATAACATTTGAGCCAAATTGCGAGCGAATACCTATAGCTTGTACGGGAATGGATAAATCCAGCTTATCATAATCTATGACTGCCATTTACACGCCCATCTTTAGGAACAACATCGCAAACATGGCGTCCAGAAAAATTATGACGAAGATTGCCTGCACGACACTTGTTGTTGTACGTGTTCCAAGAGATGCAACCGACCCCCCTACGGACAGGCCTTGTCGACAACCAATTATAGCAATTATAAGACCAAATACCGGTGCTTTCACCATACCGACCCACAGATTGTTAATCGAGACAACTTCGGTAATGCGGGCCGTAAATAATATAGGTGATATACCTTGTGACCAGGCAACCACCAGACCACCCAACAAACCGGCGACCATAGCAAAAAATGTCAATATCGGCGCAGAAATCAGGCATGCCAAAGCCCGCGGCGCGACTAGAGTTTCTCCGGTGTTTAGGCCTATAACAGTCATGGCATCAATTTCTTGGCGCATTTTCATAGAGCCTATCTCGGCAGTAAATGCCGAGTTTGAACGCCCTGCCATAAGGATAGCCGTTATCAAAACGGCAAATTCCCTCAGTACCGCTATTCCAACCAAATCGACCACAAACACCTTTGCCCCAAAGTCTTGAAGCAAATCAGCACCCATAAATGCAAGGACACATCCAATAAAGAAACTCAGCATGGTAACGATAGGAAGCGCATCAAGCCCAACCCGCTCAATGTGGGAGACGACTGATTTCCAGCGAATACGTTGTGGCTGGAGTAACATTTTTAAAATGATAATCACAAATTGCCCGAAGAATGCGATTGTCTTATAGGTTTCGGCAATACCGTTGACAAACCCTTCACCTAATCGTGTGAATGGGTCGTACCAAGGCTTAGGAGGCGTCTTTGCCATTCCGGCCTGTGCTTCCGCAGCAGCAGTAATCAATGATTTTTGCCCCAAGCTGGCATTTTGCACACGCCACATTCGGCAAACCCCGTCATGACAACCAATAGTGCGGGCAAGACTAAAAGCTCCGGCAGTATCTATCCGGTCTAAACCTTTAAAGTCGAAAATAACCCCGCCAAACTCATCGTCATCAACACCATAATCTTCACCAGAGGTTTTTACCTGACCATATCCAAGTGCCTCCAAGTCAGCTTTTAAAGCCTTATCAATAGATCTGATAGTGTCTAAATTCCAACGCCCAAAGGCATGGACTATCAATTGACCTTGTTCAATTTCTAGCTTGTAAGCCTCATGGCTGTTTTGCAGGTTTGCACTCATAGGGCTAACGTGCAAATCCTGAGACAAAGGTCAATAAGTATATCAATTAAAGTGAATACAATAGTTTGGGTCTAAGAGCCGGCTGACGTCACTTGGGCAGCAATTTGCGTTCTAATACGCTCTCCATAAGCATCTGTCACAGCTTTTAGATTGTCTATGGATTTCGAAATTTCTTTAAGTTTATTAAGCGATATATGGTTTTTATCTGGAAATGCATTGACGGTTTTCACAAATCCGGCTTGTGCTTCTCTGGATGATAACAAAGCGGCTTCCAACTGCGATAGCTCATTATCAAGCTTTGTACTATCGTCAGCAACAACCAGATATATTTCAGCCGCTTTTGTGGTTTGCTTAACTTGATAATTTGCCGCCGTCATGTCTGTAATTACTTGTGTCAAAGTAACTGGCGCAGACATTTGGCTACCGGTAACATGGTGTTGGGTACCCACACCGTTCAGAAGAACATTGGTTGCGGTTTTAGTTTTCTTTGCAGGGTCGCTTTTACACCACCCTTTGGCATGAAACATACTGGTCAAAGAAAGAGAAGCACGTTCGACGACATTCTGTTCAATCTTTTCGCTTGGCGCTAGTGGCTGATTGACTGCAACTTGCGTAAGGTCAACGGTTGTACATGCAGACAAATGGCCGCAAACAACGATTGTCGCAACAACCAAACTCTTGGTCACAAGCTTCATAAATTATTTCCCATTACCGAGCCCCCATTACTGAGAAATGCTCACTGTGATTAATACTGGTGATACTCTTAATGCAGTTAAGCTGAAAGCTAAATGAATATCACCTATCAATGGTTAATATTATGACATTACACCCAGTACAAGTGCATATGTCATATATGACTTTGATTTAAGCTTTCCGGTTTTGTAGTCTCGTCCAAACAAGAATTACAATGATAAAAGCAATGAAGATCAAAAGCCGTTTAAATCCGTTGGAAGCAAATATTTCCGTACCTGCCTTCCCCGCAAAATAGGTACTATAAACGCCCACAACCAGAACAATTGAAACGAAGATTGGTGCTACAAAACGAACAAGTACGATGAGTAAATTCTGCATTCCCTGTGATACACCGTGCATTTGCTCTGCTACCAGCGACTTTTTCATGCGCCAGCCAACAAATAATATCGTAAGGAGGCCCGTGAGCGGCAGCATAATAGCACCCGTTAGTTCTCCGTCGAGAACATCCATGAAACCACTAATATAAATTGAGCCAAATCCGAGCAACCACATAACAAACCCTGCGCCTGAAGCCGCTACCAACCGCGTGACTTTTAGTTTCTCGACCAACCAAGCAACCGTTGGTTCCAATAGGGATATCGAAGATGTTACCGCCGCAAAGATTGCAAGGAAGAAAAATGCTGCGCCGATATAATTGCCGCCAGGGGCGTTAGATAACGCAACAGGAAGAGTTTGGAAGAATATCCCTGCCCCTGCAGAAAAATCCAGGCCATGAGAAAATACAATCGGGAAGATTGCAAGGCCAGCAATAAGTGCAACACCTGTATCAGTTAAGCCAATAACAACTGCAGACTTCGGAATACTGATCGAATTGGGTAGATAAGACCCATAGGTTATCATAATGGCACTGCCGAGCCCTATGGAGAAAAACGCTTGCCCCAAGGCCGCTGTCGCGATCTGCGGTGTGATTGCATTAAAATCAGGGGCAAATAGAAACTTAATTGCCTCCATAGATCCATTGCTTGCTTTGCCGTCTGCAACAACCTGCGTAGAAAACCCTGTTGCTAAACTATACATGGCCAAACAGAACAAGAGAAAAAAGAACAGCGGCATAAGAATTTTTGACGCAAGTTCAATCCCTTTATTAACACCGCGAGCAACAAGGAAAGTTGTTAATAATGCGAAACAAGTAAACGCAAGCAATACTTTTTTGGGTGTGGTTACAACTTCCGTAAACTGGTCTGAAATTTGTGATGCCGATTGCCCAGTAAAGCTACCACCAAGAAACTTAGGTATATAAATAATTACCCATGCAGCTACGACACAGTAAAAGCTGACTATCAGGAATGAGGCCACCATACCTGTGACGCCTAATATACTCCATTGTTTTGATACGCCTGATCTCTCCGATAAATCATCAACACTGCGAATGGCGCTCGCTGCATTCCCTGCACGACCGATTATGTATTCACTCATTAACACCGGAATGCCTATGAAAATTACACAGGCCAGATAAATCATAATGAAAGCACCGCCGCCGTTTGAGCCGGCTTCTGCGGAGAACCGCCAAAGATTGCCAAGCCCGACGCTAGAGCCAACCGCCGCCATAGTAAATGCGAACCGTGATGACCACTGTGCTGTACCTGCAGATGGTATTCCAGCCATAATTATCCCCTTAAATAATGTTTATTGTTATTTTTCCTACAGTCCCAATTATTAACCCGCGCGTCAAGTTTTTCATGGTATTTATTAGATTTATTATGCCCAAGGACCAAATTTAACGCCAGGTTTTAGGGGAATATTGGCAGCAAATTTAGCCCAAGGGTTTCATCCCACCCCATCATTGCGTTGAGGTTTTGCACCGCTTGACCTGACGAGCCTTTGGTCAGGTTATCTATAACAGATATAATGACGGCGCGGCGCGGATTTCGGTCGGAAAAAATCCCGATACGGCATTGATTGGACGCGCGAATATGGCGGGTGTGGGGAACAACGCCCTCTGCTTCCACATGGACAAAAGCTTCGTGTTTATACCGAGTTTCAAAGGCGGTGCGGATGTCATTAACAGACACCCCATCATTCATCTCCACACTCACGGTTGCAATCATACCCCTATTCATAGGGATGAGGTGCGGGGTGAAACTCACAGTAATATTCTGACCCGTAGCAGCACTCAGCTTCTCATCTATTTCAGGGCCGTGCCTGTGACTACCAACGGCATATGCATGAGCACCTTCTGCCGTTTCAGGATAGATGAGCGCCGTGCTTTCTTTGCGCCCTGCTCCGCTCACCCCGGATTTTGCATCAATGATGATATTGTCCGTGTTGATAAGAGCTAAAGCTGGTAATATAGCCAACAAACTGGCCGTTGGATAGCAACCAGGACATGCGACCAGTGAGGCTGTTTTTAAATCTTCTCTAGCGTATTCTGTTAAGCCGTAAACCGCACCTGCCAATAATTTTGGCGAAGTGTGTGCGCGGCCATAGGTTTGAGCGTAAATACCTGTGTCTTTTAGGCGAAAATCTGCCGACAAATCTATGATTTTTATGCTTTTTCGCGTTATTTCAACAATCGTCTCTTCACTTGCCCCGTGGGGTAAACAAGCAAATACGACATCAATTTCGTCCCATTTCACATCTTGCCAATTCTGCAAATCAGGTAAGTCTTGATGGGCCAGATGTGGGTAAACTTCACCATATGCTTTGCCTGCATGGCGGTGGGCCGTTAGCGCAGTTAAATCCAAATTGGGATGCCCCATGATCAGGCGCACTGCTTCTGCGCCTGTATAACCAGAAGCTCCTAGCACTGCCGTTTTCAATTTTGTCATATTACCCTACCTATCAGCCAATAAAAAAGGGCGCTCTCAAGAACGCCCTTCCAATACAATATGAATGTATCTTTTTGCTTAACGTTTTGAGAACTGGAAGCTCTTACGGGCTTTCTTGCGTCCGTATTTTTTACGCTCAACAACGCGGCTATCGCGTGTCATAAAGCCGCCGGCTTTCAGGGCCGCGCGTAATGATGGCTCGTAATAGGTCAACGCTTTGGAAATGCCGTGACGAACCGCACCAGCTTGACCAGATAAGCCGCCGCCTTTAACGGTCGCCATAACATCATAGCTGTCTACACGTTCCGCCGCTTCAAAAGGCTGGCGAATAATAAGGCGTAAAACCGGGCGCGCGAAATATACGTCTTGGTCACGACCATTAACAACGACTTTGCCGTTACCCGGCTTGATCCAAACCCGGGCAATAGAGTTTTTACGTTTGCCGGTAGCATATGCGCGCCCAAGGTCATCAATCTTTGGTTCAGGCAGGACGGCTTCAACCGCAACAGTACCGTCCTCGGCAGTAGTTACAGAAGCAGTACCGTCCATGACATTTTTTAGGTCTTCGAGAGTTTGTTTTTCAGCTTGTTTTTCAGCGGTCATGTTATTTAACCCTTTATTGGTTTCTGGTATTTTTAGAATTCATAGCGGCAAAATCGATTTTAGTCGGCTTTTGCGCGGCGTGGGGATGTTCAGAACCAGCATAAATATGCAGGTTAGAAAGTTGTTTGCGAGCCAATGGGCTTTCCTTTGGCAACATGCGCTGAACGGCCTTGCGCAAAACGCGCTCCGGAAAACGGCCAGCGAGGACTTTACCCGCAGTTGTTTCTTTTAAACCACCAGGATGTTGTGTGTGCCGATAATAGACTTTGTCAGTCAATTTTTTACCTGTAAATGCAACTTTTTCAGCATTGATAACAATAACATTATCGCCGCAATCAATATGTGGTGAGTAATCAGGACGGTGTTTGCCGCGCAGGTGCAAGGCAATAAAAGAAGCAAGACGGCCAGTAACAATATTCTCGGCGTCGAGCAATATCCATTGTTTCTCTACCTCGGCTGTCTTGAGAAATTTAGTCGTTTTCATAGCGTACTTTCGGGTTTTCTCTCGATTGAAAAGGTGTCAAAATGACACCCGTTTTGAAATATTGCGTTCTCTTATTGGCGGACTATCATGCCGTCAACAACTTTTTGCATTATTACTAATTTAGTGTGCAAAAACAAAGATATAGCATTACGGTATAATAATACCGTATTAAATTCACATTACACGCATGGGTATATGCCCCGCCGTGTGGGTTGTTTTAAGTGATGTCGATTGAAATATTATAGTCTCCAACCAAGCCATCTTCTAATTATTAAAGTGACTTCCAGTACATTAAA
>Ga0316204_10000525_pt1 | contig 140390 bp, 116 predicted proteins | sample 6monrhotite_MG_2_FD_205661 | JGI IMG/M metagenome (GOLD analysis project Ga0316204, IMG submission 205661) | Microbial mat bacterial communities from mineral coupon in-situ incubated in ocean water Damariscotta River, Maine, United States -... | ecosystem: Environmental > Aquatic > Marine >... | reverse complement strand
AGCCGCCGAAGTTCATCGAGGTCGGTCTGGTTCATCGCGTCTGGCCCTTTGGCCTGGCGCGGGCGCGCCTGCTTCACCCAGTCCCCAAGGGACGAGGGGTAGATGTCGAGGCTCTTCGCCACGCTGCTAACGCTGCGGCCCTCCTCGAGTACGAGGCGGACTGCTTGCTCCTTGAAATCAGGCTCGAAAATTCGTCTTTTCCGTTTGGACACTTGGTTCTCCGATTCTCTCGCAGATTCGGTGTCCACCAAAACGGGGCAACTTCACTGGTCAGCGGGCCGGCCTCCGGGTGCTCTGTGCTCGCGCGCGGGAGGCTCCGTCATCGGGCTAGGCGAACGTTCGTCTCTACGGCTGAAGCTTCGGCCCAGCTCTGGGCCCCGGCTCTACTCGGGGGCCGTAGGCGCTTTCGGCTCTGGGCCTTCGTCCGTTGGTTGCGGACTATCAATCCGAGGCACGATCACCTCCGGCCTCTCCGGCGAATCCGCCAGATCCCAAACCAGGTCAAACGTCACCCGCGCCGTGTTCGCCAGCGCCGTCAGAGGCACCGACGGGTCGATCGCATCCGGCCGTGTACCCCCGCGCCGGGTCAACGTGACCCGGGGAACGCGGGGTAGGTCGAACGCCAAGTGCCCGTACCCGGGCTCATGATCCAGTAGCTCGGCGGAGGGCATGAGGTCTTGCACCCGCTCGCCCACGGTCGAACGATGCCCGCCGATCACGGTGAGCCCGGGTGCGGTCCAGTCGAGCTCGCCGAGGTGGATCACCGCGACGATGTTCTCGGGTTCGGCGACGGTCTCCCGCGCGAGTTGCTCGAGGCCCAGGTTGCCGAGGCTGCCGCCCGCGGCTGCAATGAACACGACCGAGCGCGCAGGCACCCTCCCGGAGGCTCGCAGCAAGCTCAGCCGCTCGACGACGGCGAGCAAGACGGAGAGGCCCGAGCCTGCCTGTGCGGCGCCGCCTTCGGGGTTCGCCTCGCCGAGACCCCCCGCGTCCCAGTTGGCCGTGACCAGCACGACCTGCTCCGGTTTTCCTCGGCCTGCGATCCGGCCGACGACGTTGGAGTCTTCGAACCAGCGCTCCTGGGCCGTGAACGACACATCTACGGTGCTGCCCGCGGTGAGCGTGGCGCGGCGAAGGGCCGCAAACGCTCCGGCGCTCACGAAGCCTTCGACCGGAAGTCCCGGAGGGGGTTCGCTGCCCAAGGGACGTGCCTGCACTTCGATGTCTCCCCAGGACGACGCGGCCTGACCGAGCTCCGACTCCCCCTCGGGCGGAAGCTCCAGCAAGCACCCGCCGGGGCGTCGGTGCGCGACCGCGTCGAAGGTGCCCCGAATCCGAGTTGCTGGGTCGGCGATCGCGTCTCCAAGCAGTGGGATCGCACCCACTGCGAGCCGGCCCGCGAGGTCGGTTTGCGGCGCCAGTGCGACCGGTTCCATCGGGAGGTGGAACTGTCCCGCCGCCCCGCGGTGTCGCAACGACAGCCCCTCCACGAACACCACCACCTCCGGTTTCTCCTCACCTTCTGCAACGGGCAGCGTGATCGCGAGTCGCGGCTCTTCGACCTCAATCGTGCGAATGCCCAGCTGCGTCGTCCACCCAAACGTGGGTGCCGACGGAATCAATCCCGCGTCATCGAACAGCGAGATGACCGCGCTGCTGGTGAGCGCACCGCCCTGTGTTCCCGGCCGGCGGCCTCCCAAGGCGGGGTCGGTGAGGAACGCCAAGCTTCGCCGAAGCGAAGCCGCCCAGACCGTCGTGGGATCCGTCTCGTCGCTCTGCGAGGGGATCTCCGGCAGCGTGTCCAGGTGGTAGCGAGGCGACGCTCCCGCGATCGTCTCCGGCTGCACCAGCTCGATGTTGCACGCGAGAACGCAGGCTGCTGCCCCAAGAAGCCAGAGTCGTTTCATGCGTTCTCCTTGGCCCGGCTACCCAGCAGCTGACGTTCGAGTGCCCGGCGAGCACCGTCGACATCGCGGGTGGACCAGGTTTGCACCGCGAGCACCCAGCCGCGGTCCGTCTCCGTGAGCGTTGGTCGAGACCCGCCACGACGGAACGGGCTGACATGAGCCAGCCGAAGCAGCATCTCGCGCGCCTCGGGGGTGCTCGACGCCTCTGGCGGCAGGACGATCTCAACCGGGGCCGCCTGCTGCTCGCGACCCACCTGAATCGTCTGCGACAGGACCGCTCGGTTCGGCACCGACAGCGTGCCGCCGTCTCCAGCCCGAATCGCCGTACGCAGCAGCCCGATGTGCCGCACCGACCCCACCGCGCTCGGCAACCGTACCTGGTCGCCTTCGCGGAAGCGTGTGCGGTTGGCCAGGGCGACTCCCGCGGCGAAGTCTCGCACCCAGTTGGGCAGCGCGATGGCCACCGCGAGCAACAACACCGACACGCTCAGCCACGTGATGATCGGCGCCGCGAGGACCAGCTTGCGCAAGACGAGCAGACCCAGAACCGCGATGAGCGTGATGTCGGAGATCGAACGCAGCCGGGCGAGCCGCCGCGTCCGGTCCCAACCCAGACGCCAGATGACCCGCGTCCCCGACAGCAGGACACGCCGAACGACCCACACCAACGCGAGCAGGAACGCGACGTACAGCACGAGGCGAGCATCGAGCCGGCTTGCGATGGCGCCGATCTCGAGGATGAGTCGGTCGGTGAACGTCATGCTGCCGCCTCCCCATGAAACACGCCTGCGTCTTGCAGACCCACCGCGATGTCATCCGAGAAGGCGGGGTCGAGTTCGAAGTGGCCTGTGCGCTCGGTCTCTCGAATCAACGTCGATGCAGCCGCGAAGCGGACCGCTTGCACGAGGTCTGTGTTGGCCAGCCCGCTGGCGTGGCCGAGCGAGGCGACCGTGCTCGCCCCGTGACGCATCAGCGTCGCAAGCACGACGAGCACCGCGTTGGGGAGCCGCGAGATGAACGGCACGCCCCATGAGAACCCGTAGATCGGATCGAGCACGATCGTCTCTCCCCGGACACCCGCGTGGGCGAGCCACAGCTGCAGCGCTCGTCTCAGGTTGCCTCCCGAAGCCGACTCGATGTCCTGGGCGTAGCTGGCTCGCTCGGTTCGTCGCAGCAGGCGGCGGCGCAGGTCTGCCCTCCAGTGACGCGGCAGCTCCAGGCTGAGCCCCGCAAGCTCGTGCCGCGCTGTGATCGCGGCGTCGAGCTGCTCCGCCGAGGGGCGATGCAGTCGTACGATGCTACCGAAGGCGGACTCGATCGGCGCCAACGCCCGAAGCACCTCCATCGACTCGGCCGCGACCGATGCCAGCCAGAACGTCTGCTCGGACTGCTCGGCCATGAAGCACAGGAAGCGGCGGAAGTCCCCGATGCCTTCGCGCGATGGTGTGAACCACGTGTGCAGATCATCGACGAGCATCACCGAGCGGGTGTTGCCCATGACCTTCGCGAGCGCTTCGGGCTTGGGCTCGACGTCGAACGCTCGGCCCAGGGCGTGCCAGATCGTGTCGCCGTGCGCGCCCGCGTGGCGAACCGTGAAGACCCGCCGCGTGCTGAGCTTGAGCTGGGCGATGACCAGCGTCGAGGTCTTGCCCGAGCCCACAGGCCCGATCACCAGCGCGCCGTTGCCCTTGCGGGTGTCGGACTGCCACGCACGCTCGGCCTTCACCGTGGCGCGCAGCTGGTCGCGATGAAGCGCGAACAGTCGCGGGTCGCGAAGCGGACCCGACGTGAACAGCGACGCATAGAGCCCATCCATACCGGGCGTCCGGCGCCTACGCTGCTCGTCGAGAAGAGCGCGGACACTCTGGGCGTCGAGCTTCTCACCGCGTGCCCGCTGCCGGTATCGCTCGGCCAGGTCTGCCGCCGTCCCGCCCTGGAGGAAGCGCGTCGCGCGAGCCGAGAGGCGCCGGACCGCAGCCACCGCTTCTTCGGCGACCGACCGGACGCGTTCCCCGGTCGTGGGCAGCGCCTCGACGTCCGAGCGCTGGCCCCGTGCGACCGCACGAGACGCTTCGACGAGCCGCTGAGACATCTCGTCTACGTCGGTGCTGAGCTCGTCACGAACCCCGCTCCATGCCAGACACGGGCCCTCGGGAAGCGCTTGCAGCATCGTCTTGGCGCGCCCTACCGCTTCCTCGAGCCGGGAGAGCGGGTTGTTGTCGCCCTCGTCGCGAGCCTTCTCCGCCGTCTGAAATCCGAAGCTCACCAAGGTGGCGGCTTCTCGCATCGTGTCGCGTGCGGCGGAGAACTGCTCGTGCACCGACTCCAGCCGTTGTTCGACCGACGGAAGCAGACGGCCGGCGATCTGGACCTCTTTGAGCTCTCGAACATCGACCGAGACCACGTTGACCGTGGCCGGCCGCGGCGTGTCGATCAGCTCAGCCAGCGACGAGACGATCTCGAGCCGGGGCTCACCGTCGTTGACGAACGCCATCAAAGCCGCGAACGGAGAGGACGTGGATGTGGCGCGACGGACTCGTGAACTCGCGGCGCGTAGCACCTTGGCCGCGGGCTTGGTCAGGACCGCACCCGACTGAAGCCCGATGCGTGTCCATTGCTCGTCGTCCAGCTCCTTGGGCTCTGGGAACTGGATCGTCGCCAGGCGGTTGAGCTCCTCGCCAACCTCTGTGGTGAGGGTCGCGAAGGCGTCGTCGAGCGGACGCCGGACGTCGCTTCGCAGTCGGTCTTCCAGTCGCCCCTGCGCACGCTCGACCGCGGAGACGAACTCCAGCAGCGTGACCGCGGCCTTCTGCCGAGTCGGCCAAGTGGTCGCGTCTCTCGCCAGACGCTCCAGGCTGGCCTCTATGTCGCGCTCGACTCGGCTGAACCGAACCTGCGCACTCCCCCCCGGCGCTCCGGCGGTGGCGAAGATCTTGGTCAGCTCGCGGGCGGCCGCCCGCGTCGCGGTGGTCCGGTCCTCGCCGAGCTGACGGTCCAGCGCCTTCTCCAGCGTGAGGAGCTCCTTGCGGGTCTCATCCCACGTCGCGGTCCCGAGGACGGCCCGCTGCAACGTCTCGAGGCATCGGGCCTCGTGTCGCTGCCAGCTGCGTTGCACCGACTCGGCAAGCTCGGCCATCCGAGGCTCGAACGCGTAGCGGACCGCAAGCTGCACCGGGACCTGGCGCTTGCGCTTGTTGCGGCCAGAGAAGATCGAGAAGAAGCCGGCGATGCGCTTGCGGGTGCGAACGCGGACATCATCGCGCTCGTGCACGGCTGCGAGTGAAGCCGACAGTGGCACCGTCTCGACCAGCGGCAGGGTCTGCGTGAAGTCGGACTGATGAAGCAACACGCTGCGAAGCGACTCGGTGTCGAGCGCGTATTGGCTGACCCGCAGTCGTTCGATGCGCGCGAGGACCTTGTCGGCGTCTGTTCCCGGGCCTCCTTCCGCGCCGGCGACCTGCCGAGTGAGTTCGGCGAGCTTCGGCCGAAGTTCATCCTCCAGCCAGGGGTTCCATGCTTCGAGGTAGGCCGCCTGGGTGTCGGTGACCAACGCGCGCAAGCGGGGCGACTCGAGGGACTCGAGTTCGGGGGCGACCTCTTGGGCCGGAGCTTCCTCGGCGTCTTCGCTGGGGTCCTCTGCTTCCGATTGGATCTCCCCCGCGTTGCGCAGCGCGATCCTCAGCGTGATCGGGCCGACCATCAGGTTGATCGCGACCACGGCAATCCCGAGGTTGGCGACCACGCTCGCAAGCTCGTCAACCAGAGCTTGCGTCTGAGCGTCCAGTCCCGAGAGCTCGGTGAATCTTCCGGTGGCCAGTGCGAGCAGCGTGAGCGCAACGCCGGCTTGCGGAAGATAGGCGAGCCACGCGAGGCGCTGGACCTTGGGTGTTTCACCACCGACCCGGCCACCGAGGCGGGCCGCGACGAAGTAAGCGACTCCGCGAGCGCCGCAGACCAACAACGCGGCGGGCAGCACCGACCACGTCGCGCCCAGGTCGATCTTGGCGCCCGCGTTCGTGAAGAACACGATGAAGACCGGCAACGACACCGTCTTGAGCGGCTTGAGCAGGTCGTGCTCCAGCTTGGGCGTCAGGTTGCGAACCATCATGCCCGCCACGATGAACACCAGCAGCAGCTCCAACATGATGTGGAACTCCGCCTTGAGGTAGACCGCGACTTCGGCCACCACCAACACCATGGCGGTGACGAACAGCAGCATCTCCGTCTTGACGAACCGCAGGTAGGCGATGAGGAGCCCGCCGAGCAGGACCCCCGCGACGACGCTGACGCCGATCTCCTCGCCGACGTGAACCAGCACGCCGACCCCGAGTTCTCCGCCCGCCGACATCGCGAGCGCGGTGGCCAACGCGATGTTGAACGCGACCACGACGACAACGTCCTTGGCGACCGCGGCACCGAGGACCAGCTCGGTGAGCCGACCCTTGGCGTTGCTCTCCGAGGCGACCGCCAGGGCGATCGCCGGAGACGTTCCGATCGCCAGCGCGGCGAGCAGCATCGCCAGCCCGTAGACCTGCGCGTCGTTCGAGAGGCCCAGCAGGTCGGTGAACAGCCCCATGCCGACCACGGCCCCGCCGACGAGGATGGCGCAGAGCACCACCTTGATGCCGATCGTCGCCGCCAGGGTGCGGGTGAGCTTGGCGAGGCCCTTGAGCTCCAGCTCGAGCCCGGCTGTGGTCGCGATGAGACCCAGCGCCAAGGTCCCGAACATGTTCATGTCGGCGACGACGGCTTTGGACAGGATGTCCGCCGCATACGGGCCGAGCACGACGCCGCTGACGATGTAGCCGGTGACCTTGGGCAGCGACATCCGCCCACCGAGCTCGGCGATGGCGAATGCCGCGAGGATCACGAAGCCGATGGCCGCCAACGTGACGGACTGGTCCGCGCGCAGGGCATCGAGGCCCAGCATCATGGTCAGCAGCGCTAAGACGACAAACATCCGACGCATGTCAACGCCTCCAAGTCCTGGCTGAGAAGATGGCGAACAACGCGAAGATCTCCAGGCGGCCGGCGATCATGCACACGCACAAGACTGCTTTTCCAGCGCCGGGGATGAACCCGAAGTTGTGCGTGGGACCCACCGCATCGAGTCCCGGACCGACGGAACTCAGGCACGCGATCGTGGCGCTCATCGCCGACATGAGCTCGAGCCCCGAGGCCACGAGCAAGAACGACGCGACCGCGAACAAGAAGAAGTAGGCCGCGAAGAACGTGGCGATACCGCCGGCGACGTCCTGGCTGACGGTGCCCCGGCCCACTCGAATCGCGCTGACCTGGTGCGGCCGCACGATGATGCTGAGCTCGCGCAGCACCACTTTGCCAAGCACGAACACCCGCGACGCCTTGAGCCCGCCTGCGGTCGAGCCCGCGCATGCCCCCATGAACATGCAGCAGAACAACGCGAATCGAGCGATGTCCGGATACGTGTCGAAGTCCTCCGTCATGAAGCCCGTGGTCGTGGTGACCGCGAGCGTCTGGAAGGTGGCGTGCCGCAGGGTGTCGGCCCAGTTGCCGTGTTTGCCGGCGATGCTGACCGCGACGATGGCGATGACGATGAGGTTGACGCTCAGATAGAATCGCAGCTCGTAGTTTCGGTAGAACGTCCGCCACTTGCGGCGAAGCAGGCCGTAATAGAGCCCGAAGTTGAGTCCCGCGATGAGCATGAACGCGCTGATGATCCAGTCGATCGTCGGGCTTGCAAACGCGCCCACGCTGGCGCCCTTGGACGAAAAACCGCCCGTGCCGAGCGTGGACATCGCGTGGCAGATCGCATCGAACAGCGGCATTCCGGCCAACATGAGCAACACGGTGCACAGCGCGGTGAGGCTGCCGTAGATCCACCACAGGGCCGTGGCGGTCTGTTGGATCTTCGGACGCAGTCCCTCGGTGGTGGGACCGGGCACCTCGGACTTGAACAGGTGCTTGGCGCCGACGCCCAGCTGCGGGAACACGGCCACGAACAACACGACGATGCCCATGCCGCCGATCCAGTGCATCAGGCACCGCCACAGGTTGGTGGCCCGGGACAGCCCATCGATGTCGGCGACGACGGTGGCGCCGGTGGTGGTGAACCCAGAGACCGCTTCGAAGATGGCGCTGGGGATGCTGGGGATCGAGCCCTCGAGGATGAAGGGCAGGCCGCCGAGGATACCCAGGGCCAGCCACGTGAAGCCGACCACGCCGAGTGCATCCTTGCGATGAATCTCGTGGTCGTCGTCGAGCTGACCGATGCGGCGCAGGGTGAGGGCCAGCGCGATACAGCAGAACGTCGCCACCGCATAAGCGGTGATCGTGCGCGGTTCACCGTCGAAGATCGCGAGTCCGACCGGCGCCAGCATGAGCACGGCGACAGTGAACAGCAACAGCCCGACGTAGCGGCTGACGACCCGGAGGTTCACCCGTTCTTGGTCTCCAGTCGGGTGACGCCTCGCTCGGCGCTGCGGCGGTCACGAATCGGACAGACCACGAGGAGGTGTTCGCCGCCGGTCAGGACCGGATTGGCTTCGGGGGCGATGGTCGGATCGGAGTGGGGGAGGACCCCGAGAATACGGGTGGAGGCCCCGAGCGAGAGGTCGCGGACACGAAGCTGTCGGGGCAGCGTGTGCGGCACCCGAAGCTCGAGGATGGACCAGTCGCTGTCGGGGAGCGTGGCCGAGCTGACCACGGTGCGACCGGGCAGCAGCCACTGGAGCGTGCTGGAGAGGACCTCGTGGGCGCTGGTGGTGCCGTCGATGCCCAGGTGGGCGTAGACCGACGAGTAGCCTGGACGGTGAACGAGCGCGAAGGTGTGCTCGACCCCGAGCTCGTTGCTGAGCAATGAGGACATCAGATTGACCTCGTCGGTGCCGGTGACCGCCAAGGCTGTTTCGGCGCGACCGATCTGCTCTTCGCGCAAGAACGCGAGGTTGGTCCCGTTGCCGTGCAAGATCGTGGTCTTCGCGAGTTGCGAGGCGAGCGCTTCGCATCGCTCTCGGGACTCCTCGACGATCGAGACCTCGCGGGTGAGGGCCGAGAGCGCGCGGGCAAGCTGCAGACCCACGTCGCCACCGCCCACGATGACGACGCGGTTGGTGCCGCTGGCTCGCATGCTGCGGGCGACAGAAGCGACACCGACCGGAGGTCCTCCGAGAATCACGCGGTCGCCCGCTTCGAGCGACGCGATCTCGGAGGGCAGGCGGATCGAGTCGCCACGCAACACAGCGCGGGTGATCGAGGCGGCCTCGGTGCCCAAGCTTCCGATGGGTCCACCGGCCACCGGGGAGTCGTCACCAAGCTCGACCACACCGACGTGCACGGCACCGCCCACGAACGTGGAGGTCCAACCCACCTCCACCCGGTTGACGAGGCGCAGCAGGTCGACGCCGACCAGACGCGAGGCACAGACACACGCGTCGATACCCGCAACATCGCGCTCAACACCCAGAGAGCCCCGGTAGAAGCCAGGATCGTCGACGCGGGCGACGGCTCGGCGTGCTCCGAGGTTCTTGGCGAGAACGCTGGCGGAGACGTTGACCGAGTCTTGGCCGGCCACCGAGATCACCAGGTCGGCCTCGCGGACCTCCGCGGCTTCGAGCGCGTCACGGTGGGTCGCGTTGCCCTCCATGACGAGGACATCGAGCTCTTCTTCGGCGATGCCCAACGCGCGGGGATCCGCATCGAGCAGCACGACGTTGGCGTCGCTGGACAGGGAACGCGCAAGGTGGCGTCCGACTTCGCCGGCACCGAGGATCAACACTCTCATGGGTGATGCGACTCCGAGGGGCTAGCCCCTGCTGTGTTGGGGGGATCCGGCTCGGGCGAAGCGTGGTTTTCGACCTGAATCTCGCCGACGTCGGCCAGGTAGCGACGCAGCGCTCGCATGGCGAGCACGTCCGAGATCACGAGGCCGCCGAGAATGATCGTACCCACGGTGGGGCTCAGGTCGGGGAACCGTTGGGTGAACGCCACCGCGATCGCAGCCGCCAAGACGCCTTGGCCGATCATGCCGCGCCCGAGGCCGACGCCGAGCGAGCCCTCGTTGACGAACGTCGTGACTGCGAGACGGGTGAAGATGCGGCGCAGCAGCACCCGAGCGATGGCGTAGACGGGAACGATGAGCCAAACCGCAGCCGACGATGAGGGGACCCATGTGGCGCCCGCCAACAGGAGGATCAGCACCGTCGTGGGAAAGCGGATGGGCTCGAGGGCTCGGTGGAGCCGGGGCGCATGCTGGGAGGTGTACGCGACCGTGAGCCCGGCGATCACGTTGACGAACAGCGGGGAGACGCCAAGGCCTGCACCCACGCCCGCGGCAAAGACCACCACCCCGAGGGTGGCCACGAGCATGCGCATCGGGTCGTCCTCGCGGCCGATGAACACGCTGAACAGCAGGCCGGTCAACACGCCTGCGGCGATCGTGATGACGGACCACTCGGTGAGCTTGAGGCCAAGGCCGGCGGAGGCCTCGGCCGCGCGGTGTCCCGCCATCGCCATCCCGAATGCGAACGCGGCGACGAGCTGGGCCGAGCTGGCCATCGTCCGAAGCAGCCGGGTTCGCTTGGGCGAGACCTTGAAGCGGTCGATCGCGACGTCCATCAGGGAGGCGGAGCACGCCGCCGCTGCAGCGCCGATCGTCACGCCGCCCCAAAGGGCGCCCGGAGAGAGCCAGAACGAGATCAGCCGGTCTCCGCTGACCTGGATCGGCTCGGCGATGAGCGGCTCGAGCTCGAGAAGTCCGGGGTCAAGGACCTGCAGGACGCCGGTGAGCAGCAGCCCGACCGAGACCACAACGCCTGCCGCTGCCGCCAGGCCCGCGAGCGTGAACTCGGTGCCGCCACGTCCCCGCTTCGCGCCGAGGCCCACGAGGAAGCCGATGACACCGAGCACTGTGGACACGAACAGGTCCAATGCAGCCAGGGTCTCTTCGTTCAGCGGCCCGACCGGCGACATCGGCCCCAAGGCGATGCCCAGCGCCAAGTACTCCATGCCCGAGAACAACAGGAGTTTGGCCGCGAATCGGTCGATGAAGCGCCCCGCGACGAACGCGAAGACGACCACGCCGACAAAGAGGACGGTGGTGCTCATGAAGAGGTCGGCGTGATGCCATCATGAAGGCGGGCGCGAGTCACGATTCGTCACTTTCTTCGTGGGCTCGGTGCGCATGCGTACCGTCAAACACGGCCTGCGCACAGTGGGCACGGTGCACCATGAGCTTCATTCTGTCGATTCTCCTCGTAGGACTGCTGAGCGCCTTTGCAGGGTTCATCTTCGACCCGCGGAAGCATGCGCGCGTAGGCCGCTAGCCCTTCGAGGACGTCGCGGGCGCTCAGCCGCTGGGGACGCCTGCGGATGACAGCGCGAAGCCCGTCATGTCCGAGTACGTGTACGCGCCAACGAGGCCCGAGACGGTGTCGACTTGGCCGGTGGCCGGGTCGAGGCGATAGGCGTTGCTGCCGGCGAACTCGACGCCCCAGACGTAGCCGTCGAAATCGATGCTCACGCCGTGGACGTACGCGGGAAGCGGGTGCGACTGGACGATGTCCAAGGTCTCGGTGTCGATGCCCAGCATCATGCCGTCGCCGTTGCGGCTGTGCCACAGGATGCCGTCTCCATCGGTCATACAGCCGCCGTAGACGTTCCCTGATGGCGTGGTGTTGGCGGGCTGCGTCCAGGTCTCGGTGGCCGGGTCGAACCTCGACGTGATTCCGCCACCACACAGCCAGGCGCGACCCACCGAGTCCACCGCGAGTCCGTAGTGGACCTCGAGTTCGGTCGGCCAGCTGTCGTAGGTGAAGTCGGACATGTTCACGCGGATGAGCTCGCTGCCGCCGGAGGTCCAGTCGTGATCGACGGTCCAGAAGTTTCCGTCACCGTCGACCGCGCCTCCATACAGGCCGGCCCAACCGCTCGAGTTGGCGATCGTGACGGTTTGCTCGACGACCCCGGTGTCTCCGTCCATGAGCACGACATCCGCCGGGCCCGGCTGGCTCAGTCCGGCGCGGCCCGACGTCCAGATCTTCTGGTTCTCGTACTGGCACGTCGCTGGGTTCAACGTGCCCTGCGTCCACGCGAGCGGTCGCTGCGTTCCGTACTGCGGGAACGGAGTGTACCAGTCGATGCACTCTTCGACGCCCCACGGCAAGATGTCGGCGGGGCCAGAGCTGGTCTGGATGCCCGGCATGCCGTTGGACTCTTGGCAGTCCTCGATGTTGGCCCGGATCTTCACGACCCCGCCCGCCCGGTTGGCCACGGCAACGTCGCCGCTGAGGTTGACCGAGGTGCGCGAGGGGTTGCCAGCGGAGTCGTCGCGCACGATGTATCGCCCCTCTTCGACCAACGTCTGGGTGTTGATCTTCGAGACGGTGCCCTGAGAACTGTTCGCGATCCAGATGTACGAGAACGTGTCGTCGCCCATCATGCCGCCCCCGCACGCGGTCCCGGCATCAGGCGCGCCGAGGTCGAACTTGATGCCGCTGCCGGTCGAGTCCTCGGATGTCGCCTCGGTTGCGCGGGTACCCGAACTCGAACTCCCGGCAGGGCTGGTGTCGTCGGTGGTGCTCTCGGTCGCGGTTTCAGTATCCGAGAGTCCCGGGGTGGTCTCGGTGACCGTGATCCCCCCCGAGCCCGTGTTGTCCTCCTCGTTGTTGGCCGCGTTGCCACATCCGCCGAGGGCGACCGTCAACATCGCCAACAGTGGGCGGAAATAGTGGCTGCTCGCCGCTTGCTTCTCGTCGCCACGCACACCTCATGGTTGCACTTACGCAGCTACGATGTCTATCGGACGGCCTGGAGGCGTTGGTGGACTGGCGGAGGAACAGGGCGGAATCGCGAGTGACGCTGGTTTCTGCCGTCGTCTGCGGCTCCGGCATGTTCGAACGGTGGGCCACTCCCGCGGCGACGACCCCCCGTCGTGGGAGCGGTACGTTGTTCTTCTCGGGCCTAGCCGGCCGTCGCGAATATCCGTGAAGCGCCGCTGACAGGGCAGCTATGCTGGCTGGCACTCGTGCCCTCCTCGAGCCCGACCGCCTCCGTGCGAGCGCTGCGTCCTTTGTCGCTAGGGCTGGGTGCGCGCGGTGTCTCGCTGGCCCCCGCGCTCGCTCGTGCCGGCATCGATGCCGCCACGATGCAGGACCCGGACGCTCGGATCCCTGCCGAGCTGATGCACGACCTGTGGCTGGAGGCCGAGGAACTCAGCGGCGATTCTGCCTTCGGAATTGCAACCGCGGCGTTCATCAAGCCCGGCTCGTTCGACGTCCTGGACTACATGTGTCGGAACAGCGCCACAGTGGGGGACGGGCTTCGATTGTACTGCAGGTACACGCCGCTTCTACACGACCAGATCTCCGCTACCGTCGAGGTGGTGCAGGATGCGGCGATACTGCGGCACGTGATGGTGGACGGGGCCGTGCTGCCCCGGCAGTACGGCGAGTTCATCATCGCGAGCTTGGTGGTGATCATCCGTCAGGCCAGCGGCAACGATGTCCAGCCGGTGTCGGTCCAGTTCGCGCACGACGAGCCGGAGGACACGGCCCCTCATTCGGCGCTGTTTCGCTGCCCGATCTCGTTTCGGGCCACTCGCAACGGGTTTGAGTTGCGCAAAGAGGATTTCGATCGCCCGTTGGCAGCTGCTCAGCCAGGTCTGTTGCAGGTTCTGGAGCGTCAGGCGGAGCGCCTACTCGAAAAATCTCCCCGCGCCGAACCCAGCTTCGTTGGCCGGGTGCGTGCCGCGATCGTCAAAGACCTCCGCTGTGGCGGAACGACAGCGGCAAGGGTCGCGCGCTCGCTAGGGTTTGGCGAACGGACCCTGCGCCGCCGCTTGGATGAAGAGGGGTCGAGCTACCAGGAGGTGCTCTCGCAGCTTCGCATGGAGCTGGCGACCCGCTATCTGGAGGACGAGCGTCTCGCCATCGACGAGGTCGCATTCCTGCTGGGCTACTCGGACCGCACCGCGTTCAATCGAGCATTTCGGCAGTGGACGGACCGAACACCGGCTCAGTTCCGCAGGGAACGCGGCGCCGCGCCGACACTCTAAGATGCCGCGTGCTGAGGGTCTTCGACGGCTGCGCGGGGACTCGGCTCGCCCAGGCAGTCGATGGCCGTATCGACTTGCTCGGCGCAACGGTGGATGAGCGAGCCCAGCTCGGCGCGCTCGGCTTGTTCGACTTTGGGCGCGACCTTCTCGACCATTTCGTGAAGCAGGGCGATGGTCTGTTGGAGCTTGTGCCCCGCTTTTCGTTGGCGGGCCGCCCGGCGACTCTTCGACGTCCGTAGCTGCTGGATCTGCGCGACATACTCCGAGGAGCGGGCGCGCGCTCGTTCGAGCTGAATCGTCGCGGATGCCAGGGCTGCCGTTTGGTGCAACTGCTCCACGACAGCCGGGTCGATCGGACCCGCCGGGGCGATGTCCGCCAGTAGAAAACCGATCACCGTTGCACCGACCTGCAACGGAACGATCGCGGCCGCCTGCGCGTCATCATCCAGCAGCGCGTGGGAGATCGCGGCGAAGCGAGGGTCCTTGGCGACATCGGTCACGATGAGCTCTGGCGCGGTCTCGAGGAGTTTCACGAAGTCCGTCGCGTCTTGGCCGACCGCGCGCCGCCTCTCCAGCGATCGGGTCGCCGAGGGGGGACTGCAGACGAGGACGCGAATCGTCGCCCCCAGGAGTGCGCCGCAGCTGACCCGAACGTTCGGATGCCGCCACCGGATTTCGTCCAGCGCCAGACCCAAGATTCCCGCGACGGCCAAGTCGGAGCCGCGGGCTGCGATGGTGACTTCTGATTCGCCCACGAAGAGCAGGCTAGGATCTTGGCCGCTTCAAACAAGTGGCAAGACCGGTCGATCGGAAGACATCTTCGGTCAGCGCGCTGTGGCCGACCGAGATTGCGCAGCGCTTCATCGAAGCGATTCTTTACGGAACGTTGACGCTACGCGGAGGAACTACGTTCCCCCGACGCTGGGGGCCACATTCGCGACTTCGAGCAGGCGAGAAGGCCGCCGTTGTCCTCGCGCCGCGCGACTCTGCGCGTTCCGTGTCCGGGCCGGAGCTCACTTGCCTGCGACCAAGAGTCCGGCCTCGGTCAGCGTTTGAAAGTACGCCACCATGAACTCGCGATGCGGGATCTTGGAGGTCATCTCGGCCGGCATCACCGACTCGGGCACAGCGCCCGTGGCCAGCTCCCACTGCCAGTGGTTGCCTTCTGCGACGGGACCCACGACCTCGAGGTCTGCAACACTGCCGCCGAGACTCTGGTTCTCCAGGCGCACCTGCATGTCGTTGTAGGGCACCGACTCGCCAGCGCGCTCGAGCAGGCTGAAGAACAGTCGGTTGCTGAAGGGCAGGTTCTCGTCGGGGTCGGAAATGACGGAACGAAACGAGTAGTACAGCGTGTCGCTTGGCAACGCGTCCGCCCGGTCTCGCCAGAACTCCGCGGCGACTTCGGTGGAGAGTGACTGCACCCCAGGAGTGTGTGCACTGAAGAATGCCTGCACCGTTGGGGCGGCTGCGATGCTGTCCTCCGCGGCGATGAACTCCGCGAGGGATTCCACGGGGAGTCCCATCGCAAACGCGATCGTTTCCATCAGCAGATCGTTCGGCAGCGGTGACTGCTCGTCCGCCCACTCGCATGCGGGGCGAGCGAACTCCGCGACCGAATCGCAGAACGTGCCGTCCAGCGCGGTGACGATGCCGCCCAGTGTGTCGGCGACCTCCGATCCGTGAGCGGCCGAGTTCATGACCAACACCGAGGCTGCGAGGTCCGCGACATCGGGAACATCGACGAGAGTGGTGAGCGCGTTGGTCGAGCCCTGGCTGTAGCCGACCAAGTGTACCGGAACGTCTCCGAGTTCCTCGGTGGCGAGCTCGAACGCGAGTCGGCCTTGCTGAGCGTTGACGGAGGGTTCGACGAAGCTGCCGGTGTCGACCGTGTAGGCTTGTACGCACGGCAGCGCTTCTTCGACCGCGCGTCCTTGCTCGGTGAACTCGTCGCGGTTGCCCAGGCGCACGACGCCGGGGAAGAAGAGAATCGCCGCTTGGGCCGATCCGTTGCAGCCGGACGTCGCGGGGGCCAACGGACGGTGCGCCATCTCGAAGGACGCAGGGTCGTATGCCGGGAACAGCTCCGACATCACGCCATCGACGAACTCGGGCGCCGATGGGTCAGCCTCGAGTGAGAGGGCAACATTCCAGACCAGCAACGCCGCAGTGCGCTCGCGGATCCAGTACTGCACCGCCTCGTCGCCAACGACGCTCGCCCGCGGTCCCGCCTCGACGTTTGACCGAACGACTGCGCGCGCGAGCTCGTCGTCCGTATCGCGTAGAGCCACACACAGCGCGTCGGTTCGCGAGGGAGGGCAAACGGAATCGAGGTCCACGAGCTCCGCCGCGGTCTCCAAGGGCACGATGTCGCACAGCCCCAGCCAGCGCGTCCCCGCGGAGCACCAGAAGGCGTCCGTCTTGCCGTCGGTGCCGTCGAGCGCCCCACAACCCACGTCGACGACGTGCTGGGCGGAGTCGCTGAGAGAGCCGACACAACCTTCGGGGGGGGCGGGGGGAGCGATACCTCCGCAACCCTCGATCACCTCGGCGGCCTGTAGACAGACGTCGCGAGGGGTTTGCGGTGCGTCGGTTGCACAAGAGGCCGACGAAAGAAACACGAGAGCCGCGAGGCAAGGGCGGAGCACGGGTCGGGCGGATCGAGTCATGGGCTCCTGATGCGTCACATCCTATCGCAGCGCCGATACTCTGCGGGCTCGCGTCGACATGACGTTGAACACGGCAATACACGACAGGGCTGTCGTGTTCTGCACGGTCGCAAACATCTTGCGAGCACAGCCTCTCGCGGCGTCGCTTGCCGCTCGATCGCGTTGAGTCGGTGCCGGCGCTCAGCTCAGCGCCGCAATGAGATCGGCGAGTTCCTCACTCGACTCCGCATCCTGAGCGTCGGGCTGTGCTGCTCCATCGACGAGGCGAACATGGCCGTGGTGAAGCAGGGCGGCAATCGCCGATAGCGTCCGGAAGCGTCCGAGCAGGGCGAGCTCGACGATGCTCTCGACATCTGTGACGCCGTCGCAGAAGGCGAACACATACCGTGCGTCCAGCCATTCGGCGTTCGCGGCTGGGTCGGGGTGTTCGACGAAGTCGAGGCTCGGTGCGACGCTCATCCGGGGGGCTGCGGCTCGGTCCTCCGGGGGCTTCGAAACCGGGGCCGCCACCGCGGCGAGCGTACCCAAGCGCGACTCGAGCTCGGCGCCCTCGTCTTCACGGCGGGCCAGCTCCATGAGGACGAAGCCGATATCCTGGGTGTCTTGCGGTTCGAGCCGCTCGTGCAGCCATTGCACCTCGCCCTCGAGCATGAGCAGCGAGCCTCCGGGTACGTCGCATAAGGTCAGCGCTTCCAACACGACCTCCTGTAAGAACGCTCGTCCGGGGCGGAGTGCCCGAACGACTGCGGCATCGTTAGAGGTGACGTCCAGGCCACGCGCCTGCTCGTAGCGCCGGTGCAGCTCCACAACCCAGCTGCCCATCGACTGATGTTCCTGCGAACCCACAGCCGCTACGACTCGCCCTTCGTCCAACTCGACTGCCAGCGAGTGGTCACCGTCGGCGTCGCTCAGGACCAGGACCCCGGTCGGCCGGACCGACGTGAGCATGCCGAGCAGCGTGGGGAGTCCGGTCGCAAGGCCAACCCGGGCGATCAACGCACCGACGGCGTCGGGGTCGGTCACAACTGCGACCGGCTCGGGCCCCAGGCAGAGCAGGCGTCCTTCGGGTCCAGCGAGCGCGGCGGCGCTGCAGCCGACGACCTGTTGGAGGACTGCCATGACCGCTACGTAGTCGTCCGAGTGAAGCTGTAGGTTGAGACCCCGATCGGGACATGCCCGGTCCGGCGGGTCGCTCAAGTGCACACGGCAGGTGGTCGATGCGAAGGATACCGTGACCGCCCTCTCGCAGGCCCGTGCTTCGATGCCCTCGTTGGTCGACTTTGACCCGCGCCACGAGGTCATACTGCTGTGCAGCTCCACCGAGCGTGGTGAGGCGGCGGCGGTCGCGGAGACGCTGCTGGCGCTGGGCTTCGACGCGCTCGTTCTTTCGGGAACTCCTCCCGAGATCGCAGCCGAGCTTGAAGGACACGGCCAGGGCGCTCGTCCCGCTCTGCTCGTCGCGACGGACGCGAGCACAGTCGAGCCGGTGCTTCGAAGCCGGCTTGCTCGTGTCCTGTCCCGTCCTCACTGCTGGCTGGAAGGCGTCCCGGGAGGCGGTTCGCGTGAACTCCAGCATCGGATCTCCGCCCGCCTGGATGCCTTGGAGCGCGAGCGCGCCACAGAGACTTCGTGCGAGGACGTCGTGGTCGACGAGGTCTCCAACGTCATCTTGCTTCCCGTGGCTCCGACCTTGGCACCCACGCCGCCCCAGCGTGTCGGACCGCGACCGCAGGTGAAGAGGCCATCGCGTACCCAGCTCATCCTGTGGCCCCTTGCCGGTGCTGCTTTGGCCGCCGCGGGCTTCTTCGCTGCAGGGGGCACAAACTCCGAGGCTGTCGTTCCCGCGCCCGTGCCTCCGCCTGCTCCGGGCCCCGCTGCGATCTCGCCGCCGGCTGCTGGGGAAGTCGAGGACACAGAGCCCACGCCCCTGGCCGCCGCTCCGGCTCCGGTCGCGGTGGTGCAACCCGCGGCACTGGCGTCGGCACCTGTTTCGCCCCCCGCGACTCCAGCTCAACGCGATCCTCTCGCCGACGTACTGGACAACGAGCGTGTCATCGCGACCGACGAATTGTACGTCTACGAAGCACCGGTGCGAGCCCGAGACTGGTACGAGGCCATGAACGTGTGCCGCGGTCGGTCACACGCCGGGATGGACGGCTGGGCGACCCCCAGCTCGAAGCAACTCCACGCACTGGCCAGAGCGCGCGTTCTTCCCGAGGGCTCCTTGTGGTCACGTACCCGCGCGTTGCGATCCCAGGACGTCGCTTTCGTCGTGCATGGCAGGGCAGGGACAGTCCGACGCGCGATCAAGACCGAGACCATCGATTCAGCCGTCTGTGTGCGCAGACGTAGCCCCTCAAAGTAGACGCCATGCACCCTTCCGCCTCGAGCACGCATGCCGGCCAGCATGTCATCCACCTTTCGCCGCGCGACATTCCTCCGTTGCCCGACGCGATGGTCGAACTGTTGGGGATCGCCAACAATCCCAACGTGTCGTTCGACAAGCTGGGCACCGTCATGTCTCGCGATCAGGCTCTGACGCTGAGAGTCCTCGCCGTTGCCAACTCCCCGTACTACGGCTGCAGTCGTCGGATCGACTCCGTTCGCAGTGCGATCGCGGTGCTGGGAACCAAGCAGGTCCAGAACATCGCGTCGGCCATGGCTCTCGCGCCTGCGTTCAAGAGCCGTCGCGGCCCGCAGCTGTGGCAGCACGGGCTGACGACGGCCGTTTGGACCACTCACATCGTTCGTGCCTTGGGCGTGCCGCCTCTGGACTACGTCTTCACCGCGGGCCTTCTTCACGACATTGGCGTGGTGCTTCTCCTCGGCGGCGCCCCCGAGCCGGAGGACGCGTGTCTTGCCGCGGCCGAGGAGGGCGGGCAGTCGTTGTGCGAGCTCGAGCGGGCGACTTTGGGCACCGATCACGCTCACATCGGTGCTCGTGCGTGCTCCAGCTGGAAGCTACCGGAACGACTCGCGGAGCTCGTGCGCGACCACCACGAAGACGACGCTCATGGTGCCCTCGACTTGCGAGTGCTGCAGGCTGCAAACGCTCTGGCCAAGCTGTGCGAGGAAGAGACTGATTCATCTTCCCAGTCCAGGGATTGGAATACGGCATTGGCTGCACTCGCCCGGCTCGACCTGACCGAGGCGGACTTGGAAGCGCTCCTCGAGGCTCGGGCTGAGGTGGGGAGCGCGGCGAGAGCGTTCGGCTGAACGGTCACAGGTCTTCGCCGCAGTCGCCACACAGCCACGCGCGGGCGGCATCAGCCTCTTCGCTGAGCCCGATGAACGCGCTGTCCCCTGCTGACATGGGAGCGTTGCAGCGGCTGCACCGGGCGTCCTTGCCGAGGACGACTGCGTTCCACGCGTAGACGTGGTCGAGGGCAGGGCGCTGTGGCGTGGCTTCAGGCCCGCCTTCGAGCACGGGCTCGACGTCGGGGTCAGCCAGACCGAACGCGTCCTCGAGAACGCCTCGGACGAGGTTCGACACCGACATGCGGCGGCGGCGTGCTTCCTCGCGAATGGCGGTGTCCAAGCGGCGATCGACACGGGTCTGCACCAGCCGGTCCTTGCGGAGTTCTTTGGAGCGGAGTTTCTCCGCTTTGCGCATCTTGCGAAGGTCCGAAGACATGAGAGGTCCGGCCGGGAGTATGCCACGTTATCGCGGAATTTCGACTAAGAACGTTGACATTGTATTTGATTGTATTACAAACGGCGCATGATGACGAAAGCGGCCGACTACAAGGCGTTCGGCGCGGAAATCAACGATATTCGGCGTGAGGTCGAGGCGCAGATCGGAGGCGAGGATGTCATACACCTCAAGCGGAGGTGCGCGTTATCGCGCGGCCTGGAGCTTGCGGGTCGGCTGTTGATTCACTTCAGCCCGGGCCCGGTGAGCTTCTCCCTAGGCGTGTTGAGCCTCGCGGCACACAAGCAGCTCCACGGCTCTGAGATTGGGCACGCCGTCCTGCACGGCGCCTACGACAAGCTCCCCGGGGCCGAGGCTTTTCAGAGCAAGAACTACTGGTGGGAGTCGCCGATCGACGAAGAGAGCTGGCGGCAGGGCCACAACGTCGCCCACCACCAGTACACCAACGTCGTGGGCAAGGACCCCGACTGCAAGTACGGGACGATTCGACTCAACGAGAACGTCCCTTGGGAGTCTGCCAACACGCACCAGCATCTACAGCCGCTGCTGATCTGGCCTTCGTTCTCCTTCAACATGGCCGCGCACTTCAGCGGTCTCATCGACTTCTACCTGCGCAAGCCCGCGGACTACGACGTCCTCCCGGACCGAAAACCGGCAACGGTCATCGGGGCGCACCGCAAGTGGCTTCGGAAAGTCGTGCCCTACTACGGCAAGGAGTACGGGTTGTTCCCACTGCTGGCAGGCCCGATGTTCTGGAAAGTCGCCCTCGGCAACTGGATGGCCGAGGTGCTTCGCAGCGTCTACACCGCGGCCACCATCTTCACCGGGCACGTCGGAGACGAAACCGCCTCGTATCCCGAGGGCACCCGCGCATCGAACCGCGGCGAGTGGTACGCGATGCAGGTCCGCTCTGCGAACAACTTCGAGGTCCCCTCATGGATGTCGGTGCTGTGCGGCGGGCTCGACTATCAGATCGAGCACCATCTGTTTCCGAAGTGGCCGCCCGATCGACTTCGTCAGGCCGCCCCACGCGTTCGCGAGATCTGCGAGCGTCACGGCATCGCGTACCGCACCGCCGGGTGGGGGACCATGCTGGGCCGGGTGTTCCGGCAACTGCGGACGCTCGGCAAACGGCCTGCGATCGCTGGGTGAGTTGACCGGGGGGAGCCGTCCAAGTTGCGCAACCGTTGCCCACAGTGGGCAACGGCGAATGCACACCGCCTCGGCTATCCCGGCGGAATCCCGAACGGCACGCACTGTCGCATCACAACCCCCGATGAAAGCCTTCTACGATCGGCTTCTCGACTCAGGAAAAGGGAAGAAGCGATGCCGCTCATCGCGGTTGCGCGGCGTCTTGCCACCATCCTCAACGCGGTCGTGAGAGACCGCTCTCCTTGGGTGGCGGAACCCAGTTGCTGCTAGCGGCGAGCCCTTCGGGTGGAGGATCAGCAGCGCCCGCAAGGGTCTTTGGAGCGGCGTTCGAAGTCGATGACCTTGCCGCGACTATCGATCGAGATGTGACAGCAGCGGTTGATGATTCCTCGGAGATCACGACGGGCACGCTGGACCCGAGACTTCACGGTCGAGTAGCTGACGCCGAGGGACTCGGCGATCTCCTTTTGCGACTTGCCTTCGATATCGACCGCCTCGAGGAGTTGTGCTGACTCCTCCGGGAGCGCATCGAGGAGCGGACGCAAGCACTCCGCGAGACCCTGCTCGCGCTCGACCTCGTGCTCGTCCCACCAGACGCCCTCCTCCGAGAGCTCCTCGTTCTTACGCTTGCCCTTGCGGTAGAAATCGATGATCGCTCGGTTGGCGACCTGCATGAGCCACGACTTCACGCTGCTGTCCTCCTTCACGGTGTGAAGGTTCGCGTGGGTCTTGATCAGGATGTCCTGAAGGAGGTCTTCTGCGTCTTCGGGGTTCGCGACCTTCGAGCGCAGGAAGGACTGCAAGCTGGACCCGTAGTCGGTCCACAGCGCCTCGGTGTCAATCGTCATGGTTTCGTGTTTCTGGTGGGGGCTTGGAGGACGGTCGGTGGGACCCACAGGGTACGGCCGTGTTGCATCCGCGGGTCTTCGGTTGTCGCTGTAGACGGGGCAACGCTTGGGGGGACGCAGCCTTTTTTTCGGAATCTGACGCCGCCAACAATTGTTGCGCTGTTTACGCGTGTGGTCTTGGCCGATTCTTGCGTCCCCGCACGGCCGGGCACGTCTTGCAAGTTGAACCCGGCAGCTTCCCTGCCCCTCGACAAGGATCAGACCCATGAGCAAGCGAACCTTCATCATCGACCCCAGCCTGACCTTCGACCCCGCGGCGGAGCCCAACGAAGAAGCGCCGCAGCCGCAGGTCAGCACTGGCGGCTGCTGTGGTCCAGCTGGGGCGGCTCAACCCACCAACGAGGGCGGATGCTGCTCCCCCAAGGCAGAGCCTCAAACCACGGCTCCGCGCAAGAGCGGTTGCTGCTGAACGCGCCCCCTGTTTCTTGCTCGTCTCTCGGAGAACTCCAAGATGTCTACGCTCGGCACCCTCCCCATCGTCGTCATTGGCGCCGGCCCCATCGGGCTTGCCACCGCCGCAAACCTCGTCCAACGAGGGATGCCCTTTGTGATCCTCGAAGCCGGTCACCGCGTCGCGGCGTCCATGTCGGACTGGGGTCATGTCCGGCTGTTCACACCTTGGTCGTATCTTGTCGACCCGGTCGGTCAGCGCCTGCTCGAGGCTGCCGATGCTTGGTCGGAGCCCGACCCCGATGCCGCTCCGTTGGCGAAGGAGCTGGTCCGCGACTACCTCGATCCGCTTGCCGCGCTCGATTCGATCGCGCCGCACGTTCGCCTGGAGCACCGGGTCGTGGCGGTCGGTCGCGAAGGGCATGACCGCATGAAAGATGGCAACCCCGACGACCGATCGACCAAGCCGTTTGTCATCACGCTCGACACGCCGCAGGGGCGCAAGCGGATCAAGGCGCGGGCGGTGATCGATGCGTCGGGTACTTGGACCACGCCAAACCCGATGGGGGCCGGCGGTGTCGAAGCCGACGGGGAGTCGAAGTTCGCAGCCCACGTCCGCTATGGCATGCCGGACGTCCTCGGTGGCGAGCGGGAGCGGTACGAAGGCAAGCGGGTCTTGGTTGTCGGCTCCGGCCACTCCGCCATTGGGTCGGTGATCAACCTCGCAGAACTTGCCAAGGAGTCCGAGAACACGCTCGTGGCGTGGGGGATTCGGGGCACGAACCCGCGAAAGCTCTGGGGCGGGGGCTCTGCGGATGGCGTCAAAGCTCGTGGCGCGCTGGGAACGAGCGTCCACGAAGCGGTGGTCGATGGAGCCATCACGTTGATGACCGAGCTGTCGATCGGCGCCCTCCGGGAGCACCCTGAAGGCATCGCTGTGGTGGATGTGGATGAGCAGCCCCGGGTGGTCGTGGACGAGATCATCGTGGCGACCGGGTCCCGTCCCAATCTCGAGATGCTGCGAGAACTCCGTACGGAGTTCGACGTGCCGACCGAATCCAGCAAGACGCTCGGTCCGATGATCGACCCCAACCATCACAGCTGCGGAAGCGTCAAGCCTCACGGAGCCGTCGAACTCGCCCACCCCGAGAAGGACTTCTACATCCTGGGGATGAAGTCCTATGGACGTGCGCCCACCTTCTTGCTCATGACCGGGTACGAACAAGCGCGGTCTGTCGTCGCCGAGCTCGATGGCGACCATGAAGCCGCGCGAAACGTGGAACTCGTGCTCCCGCAGACCGGGGTCTGCTCGACTGACCTGGCGTACGGCGGTAAACCTTCGGCGACGGAGGCATGCTGCTGACCCGCTCGTTTCGATTGATTGTCGCCAAGCTGTCGGCCAGCATCCTCGTTGCCTGGGGCGTGCTGTACTACGCCTTCTCGGTCGTGCTGCCCGCGATGCAGGCCGACCTCGGCTGGTCGAGCGCGACCATCGCAGCGGGTCTGTCGGTTGGTCTGCTGACTTCGGGCCTGCTCAGCCCCTGGGTCGGCGCGAGGATCGATGGCTTGGGGTCGCGGAGCACGATGGCTCCCGGTGTTGTTGTGGGGGTGGTCGGCTTGCTGCTCTGGAGCGTCGCCTCGAGCGTTCCTGTGTATCTGTTCGCCTGGGTTCTGATCGGAGCGGGCATGGCGGCGACACTGTATGAGCCCGCGTTCGCCACCCTCGTGCGCACCGACCCCGCGGCGAGTCGTCGGGGAATTCTCATCGTCTCTCTCGTGGGCGCGTTGGCGGCGACGCTCTTCCTCCCCTTGAGCGCATTCTTGATCGAGGGACTCGGCTGGCGGCACGCGTTGTGGGTGCTCGCGGCCGTCCTGGCTTCGACGAGTTTGCCGCTGAACCTCGCGCTCCCGGCGGGGCCGCCAACTCCGGTTGTACCGACGGCGACGGAGCAACCGCTCGCACAGAATACCTCTGCCCCGGGGCCACGTGGCCCCAATCCGCTTCGAGTGATTACGGCCGCATTCATGCTGGCGAACGCCGCGACCGTGGCGTTTGGGGCACACATCGTCGTGTTTCTCGTCGCGGAGGGGCAATCGACTCACGCTGCGGCGTTGATCGCCGGTACGGCCGGATTTGCGAAGATCGCGGGCCGCCTCGCGACCGCGGCCGTCACCCGGTGGTCCTCGGTGTCGCTCCTACGGTGGTCGCTGGTGGCCCAGGCTCTGTCCATGCTGCCGGCCATCTTCTGGCCCTCCACAGCAGCGAGCTTGTTCATGGTGCTCGCGTTCGGAGCCTGCAGCGGAGCGCGAACCGTCCTGCGCCCCGCCGCGGTTCTCGAGATTGTGGGCACCCGGAAGTTCGGCCAACGAAATGGGATGGTGCAGTTGTTCACCACGCTTGCGAAGTCGGCAGCACCGGCGGGGTTCGGCCTTGTCCTCGGGAGCACGGGTCTCTCGATCGCGTGGAGTGTCCTGGTCGGACTGATGCTGATGAGCGCAGTGCTTCTTCCGCGCGAGAGTGCAGGGGGGTTGGTCGCCAAGGGATGACGTCACCGTCGAGCGCTGTGACGAGCGCCGAGGGATGTCGACCCGCCGACAGTGGTGCATTCCGCCACAGGTCGATTGCTGACAGAAGGTCCGAGACGGTACATTTTGCGGCGTGCGTGGAGCGAGTGTCTTGGTGTGCGTCGTGACCCTATGGGTGGGTTGTGGGCCCGCTGTTGAGACGGGGGCGAGCGCAGATGGCAGCTCCGGTACCTCGCCGAGCGGGGGCTCGACGGGCGCCTCGGATTCGATGTCAACGGGCTCTGGCACGGTCTCAGGAGCTTCGACCACGCGCGACTCGGCGGACGCGTCGTCCGGATTCATGGACGGAAGTTCAAGCACCGGGTTCGAGATTGAGCCGCCGGAATGCGGCTCGTCGGTTCTCCTGGAAGGCTTGCCACACGGACACGTGTATCGCGATGCCGACGGCAGCGATCTGAGTCGGTACGCGGGTGGATTTGCGCGGCCAGACACGCCGCTCGAAGGTGTCCCAGTTCGGCTGCTTGGATCTGGCCTCGAACTCGAGAGCTGCCCCGGAGGCGACTTTGCGTTTCCTGCGCCCGAGGGCTTGTACGTCGTCGCTCCCGAAGCGCACGAGGGGGACTGTAGCCAACGAAACTGCGCGACCCGTTTCCCCGACGCGATCGAGGAAGGGCTGGTGAAGATCGTCACCTTGGGGGATAGCGTCCCGGTTCTCGGCGCGGCGGAGACGTTCCCGACGCGTGTTGCCGAGTTGGTCAGCGCACTGGTCGATGTCCAGGAGGTCAACCTCGCCGTCTCGGGGACCGAGTCCTCGGATTGGACTCCCGGTGGGTCCCGGTTCGAGCAGGTGCGCGACGAACTCATCGACGCCGACGTTGTGCTGGTGTCGCTCGGAGGCAATGACGTGCTGAACTTCGCCTCCACCGCTGACCTCGGCGACCTCGGGGCGCTCTTGATGGGGGCGCAGGCGACGGTAGACGAGGTCGCGGCGAACGTTCGCGAGATCGCAGCCGAGATTCGGGGGGAGAACCCGGACGCCGACGTCGTGTTTTGCCTGTACCCAGACTACTCGCAAGCCACCCAGACACCGCCGTGGTCCGACCTCGGGTTTCTACCGCCGGGGATTGTCAGCGGCCTGCTCGTGCGGGCCCGAGACAACTTCACGCCGCAGGACGACATCGTCTTGGTGGATCTCTTTGGGTTGACGCCCGCGCTCCCACTTCCTCTGGACGACTACTTGGACGACGCGCTGCACTTCAACGATGTCGGGCACGACCTCTACGCGCACGAGGTCTTCCGTGCGCTCGGAGGTGTGATCGTCGGTCCCTCGCCACTCGCCACGACGCCCGTGAATCCGCAGGACAACCGCCAAGACTTCGGCTACGTGGACTGAGCGGATCAGCTTCCGTAGCGAGCCTCGGAGGACCGCCGCGGCGCGTGGCGTGGCAGCCTACGGCGCCTTCGCACTCAGCACGTCGTGGTCGTCAAACCCGGCCATCATCGCGTCGACCATGCCCATGCCCACGCGCACGTACCCCCGGCGGGTGAAGTGGATGTGGTCTTCCTTCGCCATGGGTGGCGTCGCGGTCGCCCAGTCGTTCATGCTCAACTCCCCGCCCATGAACTCGCGCAGGTCCCAGAAAGCGCACCCCATCTCCAAGGCGATTTCGCGCTGCGCTCGAAGGATGTACGACGTGCTTTCGCGAGGCCCGTACACGCCGTCTTCTCCCTTCTTGGGGAAGTCGCCGGGACCCACGAGCAGGCAGGCGGCCTGGGGCGCGGCTTCTTTGAGCCGGGTGAGCACGCCGGTGAGGCGCTCGCGGTACGCGGACTCGGAGATCCCGCTGTTGGCTTCGTTGGTGCCGTAGGCCAGCGTGATCAGGTCGGGGTTGCGGCGTCGAACGTTGTCGTACCAGACCTCGGGCGCCCACTTGAGCATGTTGGAAGCCCGGGTGCCGCCAATGCCGAGCGTGTCGACGACGACGCCGGATGTGTCGCGCTCGACGCTCATGCCGAACAGGCGAACCTCGTCGTTGCCGACGGGTTGAACCTCGATGGTGTGCGCACCCTCCGGCAGATCGATGGCGAAGTATCCGGGGCCAAATGCGGCGCCCTTCGTCGAAACCTTGGCGTGGTGTGCCCCGTCGACGAGCACCTTGAAGCTGCCGCCCTTCGGCTGCTCGAGGTAGTGGATCTCGTAGTTGGAACCGACGCTGCCGTCTCGGTGGCTCACGCGCCCGAATGCCTTGGACTTGGAGGCGGCCAAGCTGACGCCGATGAGGCCGTAGAATCCATCGTCGCGACCCTTGCGTCGCTGCGCGTGCTCGGTCTTCCAGTGCTTGAAGCCCTCGGTGAGCATCTCGACGTGGCCGTACCAGCGCCACGGCTTGGCGAGGTGCACGAACCCGTGCCCGCCATCGCCGAAACGTTCGCGAAGGTAGGCCCGAAGATAGTGCGTGTAGATGTCGGCGTCGGTATGCGAGGCGCCGTACATCAGCACTCGCACCTTGCCGTCGGGGTCGTTGCCGGCCTCGAGCTTGCGCAGCGCCGCGTAGAAAGCCTCGAGCGGTCGGGCATCGGCGCTGGCGATGGTCAGCGGTTGGTAGATGCCGAGTGCATTGCCATTGACGTGGCGCGTCGCGACCTCGGATCCGACGAGCCCGGAGCTTCCAGGAAGGCTGTCGAGGAGCGAATCATCGAGCACCTCCTCGCCAGCAGCGGGGGTGAGGGCAGTGGTCTGCCGGGAGATCCACGGGACGCTGTGTCCTTCGTTGTCCTCGAACAGCGCGTCTCCGAGCAGTGCCGTCTGCGCGCTAACCCGAGCTTTGCGCGCCTCTTCGCCGAGGCCCGCCACGACGGGTACAGCCGTATCCTGGGCTTCGGCGGTCACAGGCGTGAGCGCTTGCGCAGGGGCGTCGGCCGCGGTGGCGGGGGTGGTGGAGACGCTCGCAGCCTCAGGTTCTGGCTTGCACCCCCCGCATCCGAGCAGGAGGCTGAGGCTCACGAGGCCCCACGTCGCACGCTTCGACACGTGATGGATGCTGCGGGCACAGGCCGATCGGGTCAAATTCGACGCATCCTGCTCGCGCAATTCGCTCGAAATTGGTCCAGAATGCCCGACATGCCCACTTGGCGCATCGATCGTTTGGCTCACCGCGCGTTGCCGCTGGTGATCGCGCTCGATGCGGAGGATGACGCCGTCATCTACATCAGCTTGGGCGGCCGGATGCGCAACATCGTGGAGCACGCGATACGCCACAAAGCGGTGCTCCAGCCCGAGCGGCGAGCGGCCACGCAGGCGCGCGCTCAGCTTCGCGAATACCTCGATGGACACCGTCAGGATTTCCAGCTTCGCACGCGGGCCTTGGGCACGACGTTTCAACGCAAGGCATGGTCAGCCCTCAGTGAGATCCCGTTTGGGGAGACGCGCAGCTACATCGCGCAGGCCAAGTCGATCGGTGTCGATGGTGGTGCTCGAGCGGTGGGCCGGGCCAACGGAGTCAATCCGATCTCGATCGTCGTCCCGTGCCACCGGGTGCTGGGAGCCTCGGGCGCAATGACCGGATTCGGCGGCGGGGTGGACACCAAGCGGTGGCTGCTCGCGTTGGAGAGAGACGGACACGTGCCGTCGTGGACACCCGCAGAGCGATCCGCGCGCCGGGCATCCGTGGCACAACTAGGACTGTTCGCGTGAAGAAGGTTTTAGAGTCCCTCGAAGCGATCGGCGCCCTGGCGGTCTTTTCCCTCGACGTGGTTCGGGACATGCTGACCCGTCCGTTCTTCGGTGAGGAGCTGTTCCGGACGATGTGGCTGCTGGTCAAGCGCTGCCTGGTTCCGGTCGGACTCGCGGTGGCGCCGGTGGGTGCCGTCATCTCGCTTCAGGGTTTGGAGCTGTTCCGGATGTTCGGGCTCGACCGCATGCTCAGCTCGCTGCTGGGCACGGCGATCTTTCGCGAGTACAGCCCGGCGCTCGCCTCGGTGATGGTGGCGGCCCAGGCGGGCTCGTCGATCGCCGCACGGATCGGCACGATGCGGGTTCGCGGACAGATCGATGCACTTGCGGTGATGTCGGTCGATCCGATGCGCTACGTCGTCGTTCCCGGGGTGATCGCGTGTGCCGTGGTCACTCCGCTGCTCAACGTGCTCACCAACTTCTTGGGCTTGTTCAGCGGCTGGGTCTTCGCGGTGCCGCTCGGCGGCGTCGACCATGGCGCCTTCATGGAGCACCTCACCGCTCAGGTGACGCCCGCGGACCTTTGGGTCGGGCTGGGCAAATGCCTGTTGTTCGGGACCTCGGTCGGGCTCATGGCCGGCTTCTTGGGCATGCGGGTCTCCGGCGGCGCGGAGTCGGTTGGCAAGGCCGCCAACGACACGGTGGTCGCAACCATCGTCATGATTCTCGTCGTCGACTACATCGTGTCGTACGTGTTGTTGGGGGTGGGCGTGTGAAGACGTTCTTCGAATTCCTCATCTTCGCTCGGTACGCCGTTGCAGCGCAGTTCTCCGGCTTCCCCGACCGCCGCATCCTCGCGCAGCAGCTCTATACGGCCGGGGTCGGCAGCATGGCCCTGCTCACGGTGCTCACGATTTTCGCCGGGCTGAACCTCTCTGTGCAGTCGTACAGTACGTTTCAGCGTTTCGGTGGCCAGGACTTCCTGGGCATGTTTGCTGGGATCGGAGGCGTTCGCGAGCTCTACCCGGTGATGGCCGCCATCATCTGCGGGGCCCGCATCGGCGCCAACCTGGCTGCCGCGCTGGCGAACATGAAGATCAGCGAGCAGGTCGAGGCGCTCGAGGTGATGTCCGTCGACCCGATGCGACACCTCGTGGCACCGCGGTTGTGGGCCGTCACGCTCGCGCTTCCATTGCTTTGCGGCTACGCCAACGTCGTTGGCATTGCGGGAAGCTACTACGGCGCCGTGCATCAGCTTGGCCTCGATGGAGGCACGTTCGTCAGCCAGCTCGAGCAGTTCGTCCACTTCAGTGACCTGCTCGTGGGCGTCGGAAAGGGCCTCATCTTTGGCTGGCTGGTCGCCCTGGTGGCGTGTTTCCACGGCTATCGGGCCGCGAAGAAAGAGGGCGCGGAAGGGGTGGGAATCGCCACCAACCGGGCGATTGTCCACGGCGCCGTGCTGTGTATTGTGCTCAACCTGGTGCTCAGCTGGCTCATGTACGGCTGAGCCGGGTTCGTGCGGGCGCAGGGCAAGACGTCGAATCGTTGCCCTGCCGGCGGAGTCCCCATCGCGGGAGACCTCACAGCAGCCACCCCTTCAAGCGGTTTGTACGCTGTTCAAGGCCGGCTCGTCGGTCGGCGAACGCGAGGCATCGCAAAAGAAGTGACGAAACCGTTTGGGTGGCGTAAGGGTCTGCGGAAGGCGGCTTCATGTCGGCGCCCGGAGGTGCTCTACCTCCACCAGTGCAGCGCCGGGCACGGATTGCCCGCTTCGACGACTGAGGATCTCATCATGAAACGACAAGTTTGGCTCACTACTTTGATCGGTTTGCTGGCACTCGGCTGTGGCGACGACGTCGCTGGGACGTCCGACACGGACTCGGATACCGAAGGGACGACCGGCACCTCCACCGACCCCACGATGCCGACCACGGCGAGCAGCAGCTCGACCACCGACCCGGGCACGGACACCGATCCCGATACGGACACCGATGATCCGACCACGGACACCGATGATCCGACGGATACCGAGGACCCGACGGACACCGAGGACACCGAGGACACCACCAACGTTGGTGAGCCCGCCGACTTCATCATCACGATCGAGAACATCTCGGACGAAGGTCCGATGCCCACCCCGTTCTCCCCGGGCGTGTGGACGGAGCAGGACTCCACTGTCGCTCCGATCTTCACGATCAACACCGCGGCCTCCGAAGGCCTGGTCTCCTTGGCCGAAGACGGTGACCCCAACACGCTCGCCACTGCCATCGATGGGATGGACGGCGTGTTGCAGTCCGGCATGTTCGACACTCCGGTCGACGCTGATGCCGCCGCACCGATCATGCCGGGCGAGAGCTACAGCTTCGAGTTCACGGCGCAGCCCGAGTCTCGTCTTGGTCTCGCGTCCATGATGGTCGCCAGCAACGACGTGTTCTGGGCAACCGGACCGCAGGGCGTCTCGCTCTTCTTGGGCAACGGCGACCCCGTCGACCGCGACATCACCGACTTCCTCAACATGTACGACGGCGGCTCCGAGGCCAACCAGCCTCCCGCGGGCGGTGGCTACCAGCCTCCCGCCGGCGGTGGTGCCGACATCGGTCCCAGCGAAGAGGGCGTCATCAGCATGCGTGACGAGTCGACGCACGCCATCGTCGCCGCACGTCGCCTCATGGACGTCGACGTCGAGATGCTTCTCAACAAAGACGGCACGATGTTCCTCGGCTACGAGATCACCTTGGAGAACATCTCGGGTGAGACCGGCGGAACGCTCACCCCGCTGTCGCCCTTCGCATGGGCCCTGCACAACGACACCGTCTCGCTGATCACCCCCGGAGGCGCTGCTTCGGACCTCGCAGGTCTCGAAGCGCTCGCTGAAGATGGCGACGAAACCACGCTCGTCGCGACCTTGGGCGGACTTGCTGGCGTGGCCAGCTCGGGCAGTGCGGCACCTGTCGCAGGCGGCAACATCGCGCCCGGCGACACCGTGACCTTCACCGTCGTGCCGGACGTCGGCAGCGAGTTTCTGTCGATCGGCAGCATGGTCGTCATGTCCAACGACGCGATCATCGCGATGCACCCCGAGGGCGTTGCACTCCTCGCTGAGAACGAGGACGGCGACCTGGTCCCCCGTAACGCCAGCACCATTGCAAACGACATCCTCGCGAGCATCGAGGTCTGGGACGTGGGCACCGAGGCCAACGAGACGCCCGGCGCAGGTGCGAACCAGCCGGCGATCGGTGGTCCCGACACTGGTGAGGACGACGCGGATGCGACGATTCGTTACTACAACGATCCGACCAACGATCTGGCGACGATCGTGGACAGCCTCAACGTCATCGTCGACACGACCGACGGAGACCTCGAAATCGCCATCCTCAACCAGTCCGAGGGAGACGCTTTTCAGTTCACGTTCTCTGGTGGCCTGGCAGCAATGACACCCGACACGGTTTCGCTGTTTGAGGCGGAAACCGCAGCCTCGGCGGGCCTCGAGTCCCTCTCGGAGGACGGGGACGCCGCAACCTTGATCACGGAAGTCGACGCAGCGACCGACGGCGAAGTTCTGGCCGTCGATGCCATCCCGCCCGATGACCTCGAGACGGTGACCTTCACCGCGCCGACCATGGCTCAGCCCATGCTGCACTTCACGGCAATGATCGTTCCTTCGAACGACACCTTCATTGCGACGGGACCGGCTGGGGTCAACGTCTTCAACGATGCTGGTGTGCTTCTGAGCGCTGAGGAGATCGAGAACGCCATCCTCGCGTCGCTGCAGGTCTACGACGCTGGCACCGAGCAGAACCAGGCCGGCGCCACCGGTGCCGACATGGCTCCGTTCCAAGCTGCGGTCAACACTGGCGCATCGGAAGGCAACGGCCTTGTCCGCATCGTCACCCCGGGTGCCAACGGCGCGCTCAGCAACGAGCCCGTGTGGGAGTACCCGCGCCTTGACCAGCTGATTCGCGTGACGGTCACCCCCGCTCGCTAGTCGGTCTGCTCATTGAGCGAGACGGCGGTGCCCTCCGGGGTGCCGCCGTTTTTCGTTTAACCCCCTTCGTTGCGAACGAAACGTCCTGCGGCCCAGCGCGTTGTCTGCCCGATGAAGCACGTTCTTGCGCTGGTGATGGCCCTTGGAGTCCCCGCCTGCTCGTCGTCGTCCTCACCAACAGCCGAGGCGCGCACACCCGCACCCGTTTCCGAGTCCACAACGACGCTCTGGGTCGGGGACGTCGCGCCGCCGTTTTCTCTGCCGAGTCCAACCGGGACCGAGGTGTCCCTGGCGTCGCTCACCGCCAGTGGTCCGGCGGTGCTGGTCTTCTACCGGGGGGACTGGTGACCCCACTGCCGCAAGCAGCTCGGGCAGCTGCAAGAAGCCTCCTCCAAGCTCACGGACACCAACGCCAGCGTCGTGGCGATCGTGAGCGACACGGCGCAGACCAACGCGGCGCTGGCGAAACGCTTGGGCGTCACGTTTCCGATTCTCAGTGACGTGGAACTCAGCACGATCCGTGCGTACGGCGTGGAGCACGTTGGCAAGGACATCGCGCTTCCGGCGACGGTCGTTGTGAACACGGACGGTACGGTGCGGTGGGTCTACGTCGGCGACCGGCCCGCCGATCGACCGTTGGTGCCCGACGTGCTACGGGTCCTCGAAGGAACGTGAGTCCAGTGAGCACGGGTCTGCGCCTCTATCATTTCGACAGCTGCCCCTACTGCCTGCGCGTGCGTCGGGCGCTCGAGGATCTGGGGCTCGAGGTCGAGCTGGAGGACATCCTCCGCGACCCGGCAGCCCAGGCGGAGCTCGTTGCGGCGACGGGTCGCCAGACGGTTCCGGTCCTGCATATCCGGGACGGTCAGGACGAGGATGTCTGGATGCCCGAGTCGGGAGACATCGTCCGATTCTTGTACGAACGCTTCGGAGAGGGCCGCAAGCCGCCGCTGTGGGCGCGAGTGAATCCGCAGTGGATTCTCGTCGGCGCGCTGATCCTGTTTGCGATCTTCGTGGCGGTGCGCTGATCACGGGCCGTTACGAAAGGTTCCCGGCTTGGTGAAGAATGGCCCGTAGGGCCGCGATCTCGGGTTCTCGATCGCAGTACCGCTCGAAGCAGTAAGATCGAATCCATGGAAACCCGCTGGGTGTTGTGTGCGCTTGTGTCGCTCGTCGCATGTGGGGACGACGAGGGACGCCCACCCGGCGCCGCGACGCTGGGCGGACTCACCACGGTGACAGAGACGGCCACCGAAGGGGAGAGCGCGACAGACGGCTCGTTGGACAGCGACGGCGAGAGCGACACGGCGGACGAAGGGGGTATCCCGACGTTCGACGTGGGCTCGGCCAACCCCGATGGCGACCAAGACGACGGTTGCAGCAAGGTCGATGTGGTCTTCGCTGTCGACAACTCGGGGAGCATGAGCGAGGAACACGACGCGTTGCGCGGTCCGGTGTTCGACACGTTCCCGCAGCAGTTGCTCGACATCAACAACGGCATCCAGGATTTTCGCCTCGGGGTGATCGACGCCTGCCCCAAGCCGGCGTGGTTCCACAACTGGGGCGCCTCGGGTGCCTGCAACTTCTCCACGGGCGCCAACTACATGAGCTCGACCTCGGCCAACCTGGCGGCCGAGTTCTCGTGTGTCACCGCGTTCTCAGCCCAAGGGTTTGAGAACATGCCCGACCAATGCGTCGACGACGGGGCACTGAGCGACGACGATGAGCAGCCATCGCTGACCGCCGCAGAGGCTGTTTCTGCCGCGAACCTCGGGGGCAACAACTTGGACTTCATTCGAGACGACGCGATCCTCTTCGTGGTCGCGATGACCGACGAGGACGAAGAGTTCGCCGACGTCGGCTCGGCGCAGGAGATCTACGACCGGCTCGTTGCGGCGAAGGGCGGGGATGTTTCCAGCGTCGTCTACCTCGGCGTCGCCGGAAACTCGGTCTGCGCCGGCCCGTACGGAACAGCCTTGGATGCCGAGCACGCCAAAGAGGTGGCGAACTTGTTCATGGCGCAGGGGCAGGGATTGTTCTGGGATCTGTGCCAAGGCAACCTGGAGACCGCGTTTCAGACCGCGATCTCCACCCTCGTCGACGACACGTGCCAGGGCTTCACCCCGCCCGAGGGCTAGCAGTCCGTGGTGAAACCCGGCGCGGCGGATGGCGAAGGATTTTTCGCTCCTGGGTAGGAGCCGAAACGCCGCTGTACCGGGCGTACTGCCAGTTTTGGCGACACCCCCAGGAGCGAAAAAGACGAGTCAGACGTCGTGTAGGGTTTCACCACGGACTGCTAGAAGCGCGCTACTGAATCGAGATCAGTTCGACGTCGAATACGAGCATCCCTGCGGGACGACCGGGTGCGCCTTTGTAGGCGAGGGCTTCAGGGATCCACATGCGGTGCGTGGCGCCCACCGACATGAGCGGAACACCCATCGTCCAGCCCGCGATCACGCCGGTGAGCGGGAAGGTGGCCGGCTCGCCGCGCGCGACCGAGCTGTCGAACATCTCGCCGTCGGTGGTCCAGCCCGTGTAGTGGACGCTGACGGTGTCTGTGGGGGCAGGTTTCGGTCCATCTCCCTCCTGGAGGACCTTGTAGGCGAGCCCGGTGGAGGTGACCTGAGCATCTGCAGGGGGTGCTGCGACGTCGGCGGGCGGGGGAATCGGCTTCGTGCAGGCCACTGAAAACAGGGCCAGGAGGGGAACGGCCAGATGGCGCATCGGAGAAGGAGCATAGCAGCCGTTCTCATCCGGCGGATTCCGGAGTATTGTCGCCGCTGTGCCGGGACCGGATGACGCGATCGTTCTCGAGAACGTGTGCAAGTCGTTCGGGACGTTTCGCGTCCTCGACGGCATCAGCCTCACGGTGAAGAAGGGCTCGATCACGGTCCTGCTTGGACCCTCGGGCACCGGAAAGTCCGTCTTGCTCCGGATCCTCGTGGGCTTGATGCGTCCCGATTCGGGCAAGGTCTACGTCGGGCAGCAGGACATTGCCCAGCTCGACGACAAGCGTTCTCGAGACCGCAAGACGCTGTTCGACGTTCGTCGCAAGTTCGGCATGCTGTTTCAGGACGGCGCGTTGTTCGACGACATCACCGTGTTCGAGAACGTCGCGTTCCCGATGCGGATGCACACCAAGATGTCCGAGGACGAGATTCGGGCCAAGGTCAGCGACAAGCTGGCTCGGGTGGGTCTGCCGCACGCGGTCGACAAGCATCCGTCCGAGCTCAGCGGTGGCATGCGCAAGCGTGTCGCCTTTGCGCGGGCCATCGCGCTCGAACCCGAGATTGTTCTGTGTGATGAGCCCAGCTCCGGCCTCGACCCGGTGATGTCGGCGACGCTGGACGAGCTCATCATGGAAATGCACCGGACGTTGGGGCTGTGCTTCATCGTCATCTCGCACGACACCGCGGAAGCACTGACGATCGCTGACACGATCGGGATGCTTGCCGGGGGCAAACTCGTGCACTACGGACCGCGCGCCGACCTCGAACACGAGTGTCACCCCGCGCTCCGCCAGTTCTTCGATCGCGAGACCGAAGGGCCCATCAAGGTCGTCTGATGAACCGTACGTACATTGGGTTGGGAGCGTTTGTGGTCGTTTCGGTGGGGCTTCTGCTCTACCTTGCGCAGTCGATCGGTGCGATCGGGGCCGGAGGCGGCACGAAGTACGAGCTGCGGCTGCAGTTTGCAGCGGGCTTGGTCGAAAACAACGCGGTCAAGGTGGCCGGCGTTGGCGTGGGTCGCATCTCGAAGATCGAAGTCGATCACGACATCGCTGTGCTGACCCTCGAGGTCGATGAAGGGATCGTGTTGCACGAGGACGCACGGGCCATCGTTCGCGCCAAGAGCCTTCTGGGTGAGAAGTACCTTCAGGTACACCCCGGCAGCCTGGATGCACCTGTGCTCGCTGGAGGCGGCGAGATCGTCAACGTGGATGCGCCCTTTGAGATCGACCAGGTTCTCAACGCGCTCGAGCCCGTTCTGGGCGGCGAGGACAACATCGCGGCCTCACTGGCCCCGCTGGCCAAGACGCTCAGTGAGCTCCTCGACGACGCGGCCGGCAAGAACGGCGAGCCGGCCATTATCTCCCGTGAAGAGATTCGCGGCATGGTCGACGACATCAAGGCAACCACCGCTTCGGGGCGACGCATCGTCGAGACCAACGAAGAGGGCATCACGACTCTGGTCACGGAGACCAATGCTCTGCTCAAGAAGTCCAATCGCCTGATCGATGACGCCCGCATCAGCCGAACGTTGACCCGGGTCGACTCGATGACGAAGACGCTGGACGAGAAGCTTCCTGGGCTCATCGAGCGCTCCGAATCCGCCATCGCCAAGCTCGAGAAGATGGCGGACATCATCGACGACGACCGCGCGAAGAAGCTCAAGACGATGATCGACGACGCCTCTGTCGCGACGAAAAACCTGCGCAAGATCAGCAACGACCTCTCCGATGTGGGCGGCGTGCTCGATCCGATGCTGCGAGACCTGAGCACCATCGCGAAGCGTGCCGCAGCCATCGACGAGAAGATCATCCGCAAGTTCGTGCAGAAGGAAGGCATCAAAGTCTTCGTCGGCAGCAAGCGCGAAGCCGGGCGTCTGCTCGAGGACTAGGGCTTCGAGGCCCAGCTTGCGGCCAGGGTCCGGGGGCTTGGCTGCCCGGCGCGTTGTCGCAGCGTTGAGGCCGTGCGACGGTGATGTCCGCATGGCACGTCATCCTCGCTCGTTGTCCTCGTCGTCGATGCTTGTCGCCGCGCTGTTGCTCGGGTCTGCCTGCAAGGGGGACAGCCCCGCCAACACCCCTCCGGCGGGGTCTGAGGTGCCAGGGGAGACGGATGGGGCGCCGGGAGCCTCGCCCGCCGAGCCCGCGAAGGTGGCCATCCCCGACGAGGGGCCGCTACCGAAGCTGCGGACCGGACAGCGGGAGCCGGTCGAAGGCGCCGCGGTCGTGGCGGAGATGGTCGCGCACGCCGAAGATGGCGCGCACTACTACGCAGTGGCGTTTCCCAACACCATCCCTGCCTTCGACCGCGGACAAGCCACACGGCTGCACATCGACAAGCCTGCGGTCGCCGTCGGGGCCTTGGCCGAATCGCAGGGGGCAACTCAGGCGTTGATCAGAGTGCCTGCATCGACGGGCCTGGTGCCCGAGATCGCCGGCACCCTCTACGTGGTGGGCACCGGGGGGGACCACACCTGGACCGCGGTTCCGTTCACTGCCACCGGGGCCGCCAAGGACCCGAGCAACACCGAGCTGCCGCGCCGTTGGGGGGAGGCGTTCGCACAGGAGCGTCGGGGACATCGGACCCGGTGGTGGCTGGAGCAGTCTTCCCATCCGTGGAACGAGTTCGCGGCGGGCCGGGTGTGGTCCGCGGTGACGGGGGCGAGCAAGGGCGGCGGCGCAACGGTGGCTGCCGCGACCCGACCGCGGCGGACGGAGCTGTCCGAGCTGATGCACACAACGACCGCTGCGACCTCGATGCAAGAGGCGCTGCAGCACGACCGCGGGCTGCGTCTGCGTCTAGAGTCAGGTCCCGCGACGATCCCTGTGGCCGACCTCGAAGGACCGGCACTCGAAGAGCACCCGTGGGCCACGATGACCGCCGCGCTCCCGAACCCCGCCGGAGCCACCCCGGAACCACTCGCTCGCCTCGCCCCGGCCGACTTCTGGTACGTGCGCTTCGATGACATTCGGGTGTTTCTCGAAGTGCTCGACGAAGCCGACACCTGGATCACCCCGGTCGCGCACGTGATGGAGGAGCGCGGAGAGGTACGCGGATTGGCGAAGCGGTACCAGGCCCAGCTCGGGCTGCGGCGCACCGGTCTGGCAAAGAAACTCGGGCACAGCGTGGTGGAGCGTGTCGCGGTCGTGGGAAGTGACCCCTACCTGCGCGAGGGCAGCGACGTGACGTTCGTGTTCGCGCTCAACAACCAGACCGTGTTCGACGCCGAACTCGCGCGCCATATGAGCGCGTACGAGTCAGAGGTTCCTGGCATCGTACAGTCGAGCATCATCCATGGCGCGCACACGATCACCGTGCATCGCGATCCCACGGGAGTTGTTCGGCAACACCGAGCCCTGCTCGACAAGGTCGCGATCGTCTCCAACAGCGAAGGGGCGATCCGGGCTGTGCTGGACACGGTCGACGGCAAGCGCCCACGACTCTCCGATGCGCCAGACCTCGGATACATGCTGGCGCGGGATCCTGGCGAGCATGAAGGGTTTGCGTTCCTGAGCGACGGCTTCATCGCCAAGGTTGTGGGCGCGGAGCAGAAGGTCCTGGCATCTCGTCGTCAGCGTGCACTCGCAGACTTGCTCACGCCGGGCTACAGCGCGCTGCTGTACGGTTGGCTCGAGGGCAAGGCCCCGGCCGACACCGAAACGCTCATCGCCTCCGGGCTGCTCGACCGCGACGAACTCACCCATGCCGGGGGCGAAACGATCGCCTTTGCGCCTGGCAGTGGCGCACGCTCGTCGTGGGGGAGCCCCGCCGCGCTGACTCCGATGATCGACCTGCCTCCGCCCACGATGGTGACCGAGGCCGAGAAGACCGCATACGCCGGTTTCATCCGCGGGTACCAGGACTATTGGCGCAGCTTCATCGACCCCGTGGCGATTCGCCTCGACCTCGAAGGCAAGCCTGGAGCCGAAGAGGCGGTCGTCGATGTTCGCGTCTTGCCGCTCATCTCCGGCACGGACTACGGCGACATCGAGGAGGTCGTCGGAACCGAGCGCATCGAGGTGCCCGCGATCGACGACGGCCTCCAGATGGTCTGGGCCGTTGGCAAAGAGTCGTCGGTGCGTCGCGACCTCGACCGAGCTGCCAGCAGTCTCACCGGCAACAAGGATATCGGGCTCGGCTGGTTGGGCGACTGGGTCATGGTGGGCAGCCTCGATCGACGGGCGGTTGTCGATCTTCTTGTCGAGGTCGACGAAGACATCCAGTTGCGGCGCCCAGAACCCGACGAGGACGACGATGACCGCGATCGTGATCTCGCGCTCGCTCGGAAGGTCGGCAAGCTTCCTGTGTACGCGGCGGCACACGTCCGCAACCCAGCCTCGTTGATCGTCGTGCTCACCGCGATCCGGGGGATGGTCAACGAGGTCGCGCCGGGGATGGTGCAGTGGGGCGAGGACTCGCGCTATCGCGACTTCGCCATCGTGCGCGTGGGCATCGATCCCAAGGCGCCTGGGGAGTTCGGGGGCTTCGCCGAAGCGATTGCGCTGTACTACGTGCAGGCGGGCGAGGCGGTCGTGTTTGCGCTGGACCCCAAGGTGCTCGAAGCCCTCGTCGACCGGATCGTCGATGGCGGAGGCCCGCGAGCAGGCGTGGAGGACGGCCCGCAGTTTGTGGTGGATGCTCGGCTCGCAAAGGATCGCGCGAGCTGGACCGCGGCAGCGTGGGCTCTGCAGGGGCAGGCCAATCGCAGCCAGGGCTCCTCGCGCGCTGCGGCGGAGATTCTGCTGCGAGGCGACCCCAGCGTGACCACCCCGGAGCAGCTCGTGGAGCGTGGGATGGCGTACTTTGGGAGCTATCCGGTCAGCGCATCGGGCGGGAGCGACTTCAAGATGACGCCGCCGGGTGTCTCTGATTCGATTCACGGCAGTGAGGTTGTCCCCTCGTTCCCCGGGCTCCCGGTTGTGGGGAGCCCGATCGACGCGCTCATGCAGCGGCTGGTTGGGTTGCAAGCGTCGGTCGCCTTCGACCGAGAACCCGCCAAGCTCGACCCGCCCGCGCGCAGCCTGCACACGCATTTTCGTGTGCACCTCGGGGGCCGGTAGGCCGAACCCGACCGGAGGCGGCAAATCTCGCGTCTGCGGGTGCTGGGGCTTGCCAACGTCGGTCGGACGCACGACCTTGCAGGTATGCGGTTCCTGGCCCTGTCGTCCTGCGTCTGGTTGCTCGGGTTCGCCGAGCCGACCTGCACGCCTCCATTGTCGCAGGGGACACCGACTGAGACCGCCGAGGCCAAGGACCCGGGCGCCTGTCTGGCAGCCTGCGAAGGCGGATCGAAACTCTCGGAGACCGACCGTGAGACGTGCCGGCTGCTTTGCGAACCAGACACTGTCCAGCCAGAGCAAACGGCCACGCTGCTGACTCGCTTCGAGCTGTGTGAGTCGCGTTGCGAGCCCCAAGGCAAATCAGACACGGCGACCTGCATGCTCAACTGCAGTGAGGCGGCGATGTCGAGCTTGAAGCTCACGACGAAAGCCCGAGCTTGTCTCGCTCCGTGTCTCGAAGCCGAGCACAGCTGCCGAACCGAGTGTCGCGGCGAGTCTGCGACCAACACCGAGACCTGCCGCATCCAGTGCAGCCAGGTCGCGAAGTCCTGCACCGATCCCTGTGACCGCCAGCCCGATTGAACCGCACACGTTCTTGTAAGGATTGAACCGTGGGAGCCTCCCCCGCCAGAAAACCGATTCGTTGCGACACCTGGGCGAACCCCGAGCAGTTGGTGGGGACGACGCTCGACGGCCGATATCAGGTGCTGCGAGTTCTGGGCGCCGGGGGCATGGGCGCTGTCTTCGAAGCCGAGCAGACAACCCTGCACAAACGAGTGGCCATCAAGGTCCTCGCGCCGCGGCTCGCTCAGAACCCGGACCAGGTCGAGCGCTTCCTTCGCGAAGCGCAGGCTGCCTCGAAGGTCAGCAACATGCACGTGGTCGACATCAGCGACTTCGGCCGGGTGCCTTCGGGTTCGGTCTACTACGTGATGGAGCTCCTCGGCGGCCCCGACCTGCATCACATCATTCGTGAGCAGGGGAGGCTTCCGTGGCTCCGGACCAAGACGATCCTGCTGCAGGTCGCCCATGCGCTTGCGGCCGCGCACGACCAGGGCGTCATCCACCGCGACATCAAGCCGGCCAACTGCGTCATCTTGCCGGACCCCGACGATGCCGGGCGTGACTTCGTGAAAGTCGTCGACTTCGGTATCGCCAAGATCTTTGAGGCCGAGGGAGTCGCGGCCTTGACCCGGCCCCACGAGATCATGGGAACCGTCGCCTACATGGCGCCCGAGCAGGCGTTGTGTCGGCCCGTCGACGAGCGCACGGACGTGTATGCGCTCGGTGTCGTTGCATTCGAGATGCTCACCGGGCGGGTACCGTTTCATGCCGAGGGGGTGTTCGACGTGCTCGAGATGCACTGCCACGCACCGCCGCCGTCGTTGATGTCGCTTGCTCCCGAGGTCTCGCCCGTGTTGGACGCGGTGGTCCAACGCGCGTTGAGGAAGCACCCCGAAGAGCGCTTCCCCGACATGCGCAGCTTCGAGCAGGCGTTGCGCTCCATCGCCGACGACGGCTACACGATGCTCGGACCTGCCGACCCGCGGCCTTCGACGCGTCAGCCGGTATCCGCATCGACAGGACCAGGCGGTCTGCCAACCCAGCAACCCACGCCCCTGCCACACATCAGTCCGCCTTCGACGGGGACGGGCGTGTCGAACGCAACCCTGCTCACGGTGTGGGTTGCAGTCTTGGCCGGCGGCATCGTGTTGGGTGCGTGGATCGTCTATCGGTTCTTGGCCTGAGCGGCCTGCGCTGGGGGCCCTGAGCCTCGTACGGGGTTGTGTCGCCTCAAGGCGAGCGTTTCGTGAGGCGGCGCTCACCGAGAAGGCGCGCGCCTGTTCGGCGGAAATTGCTACGGTCCGCGAATGCGTAGGGGAACGTTTGCAATCTTGGTTGGCGGAACGCTGCTGGTGTCTGGCTGTGGCGATGACGGCGGTAGTGGTGACGAAGGCGCGGGCACATCATCGTCCAGCAGCGGCACGCCGACCACCGGAACGCCTTCCACAACCGGGGGTGTACAAAGCACCGGAACGAGCAGCACGGGCGCGCCGGGAACCACGACTGGAGGCGCAGAAAGCACATCGGGCACGGACCCGGGAACGACCACTGGATCCGGGGCGGACAGCTCGAGCACGACGACCGGCACCGCTGCTTGCGAGGGCATGAGCTTCTTTGCGACCAGCGAAGGCAGCGGCAAGGCCGGCGGAAACCTTGGCGGGCTCGCCGGGGCGGACGCGACGTGCCAGAGCCTCGCCGAAGCGGTTGGGCAGGGGGGCTGCACCTGGCACGCGTACCTGTCGACGAGCACCGAAGACGCACGCGATCGAATCGGCACCGGGCCTTGGCAGAACTTTGCCGGAGATGTCATCGCCGACTCCGTCGCAGCTTTGCACACCGACGGCCTGTCCAACGGGGACCCGCAGCACGTGGTCGATGAGAATGGTGCTGAGGTGCCAGGCAACGAGCACGACATCCTCACCGGTTCGAACGAGGACGGCACCTACTTGCTGGACAGCTCCTGTCTGGACTGGACCTCGAACAGCGCCGATGACATCGCGCAGCTGGGGCACAGCGATATCCCCGGCAACCCTAACTTCAGTCCCTCATGGAACGCAGCGCACCTCAGCAACGGTTGCGCGCCGCAGAGCCTTCAGGGTACCGGGGGCAGCGGTCGCCTCTACTGCTTTGCACTGTGAGCGAAGGCGCTCGCCCACGACCAGAGCCCGTCTCCGAGGCCTGGTGACGGCGAGCCATTCGGGTCTGTCCTTGGGGGTCATCCATGGCGGCGACCGAATGGTCTGGTCCGGCGAATCTTGCGCTTGCGTCGGAGCCCCGACCTCAGGCAAAGAGCCGCAATGGCACGCTCGAATCTCCTCGCTGTTCTTGTCCTCTCTTTCGCTGGCCTCGCTTGCGCCAAAGCCGACCACGCGACGAATCCACCGGTCGAGGCTACAGCCGTCGAAGGCCATGAGCACGAGAGCCCCGCCGCCGAGGCAGACGCACCCGCGCACGAGGAGCACAAACACGACTTTCCTGCCGCGGTCACCTCGTTCCACGATGCGATGTCACCGCTGTGGCACGCCGAAGCGGGCGAGACTCGCACCCAAAACACCTGCGCCGCGGTCGACGAGATGATCGCCAAAGCCGGTGCGATTGGCGAAGCTGGCGTCCCGGAGAAAGCTGCCGACCAAGCCGACGGCTGGAACAGCGCGACGGCGGAGCTCGTCACCAAGCTCGAAGCACTCAAGGCCAGCTGTGCTGACTCGCCGGACACCTTCGATGCGGGGTTCAAAGAGGTCCACGAAGCGTTTCACGTGCTCGTCAAGCTCGTGGGCCACGAAGAGAAGTAGCTCCGGACGGGTCCTCCGGAGGCGAGGTCGCCCCTCGCCGGAGTGACAAGCGGAAGACAAAGAGCCGCTTCGACCCTTGAGCAACCGGTGACCTCGACCGTTTGCCCTGTGCCGCGGTGCCGCGCCGATTCCGGTGCGTACCGCCAATCCGGAGCTGTTCGATGTCTCGATTGCTTGCACCAGTGTCAGCGCTGTTCGTGTTCGCGGCCTGTAGTGCCGCACGTCCCCTGTACCGCTCAGAACCCGTCCCGGCTCCCGCGGAAGTGGATCCTGTCGTCGGTGGCAAGGGGTTCGTCTCCTCCAAGGTGAGGTCGATCCCCTCGCCGCTGTCGCTGACCGCGTCCGACGGTTCAGGGCTTGAGCTCATCGCCATGAGTGCGAGCGCCGAGATCGACGACCCGGTGGCGGTGACCCATCTCGAGCTCCGCTTCGACAACCCCAAGGATCAGGTTGTCGAGGGAAAGCTCCAGCTGACCCTTCCTCCGGGGGCTTCGGTCACGCACTTCGCGATGAAGATCGGGGCGCGGTGGCAGGACGCTGCGGTGGTCGAGCGACAGGCTGGGAGGGTGGCGTACGAAGAGTCCCTGCACCGCAGTCGAGACCCCGCGCTGTTGGAAAAGTCTTCCGGCAACCGTTTTGGCGTGCGGGTGTTTCCGATCGCCGCACGAGGCCAGGTCCATCTGCGCGTCAGCTACACGCAGGCGTTTTCAGAACCGTCGCAGCCCTACCGCCTGGCCCTGCGCGGGTTGCCTCGGGTACGGAACCTCGAGGTTCGGGCGGGAGTTCTCGATCCGGCGACGGGCCGGCGCACCTGGACCAAGAAGCAGTTGGAACGGCAGCGGCCGACCGAGGACTTCGTTGTGGCGCGCACAGGCACGGCGACGACGGCTTGGCGGCACGGTGAGCACTTGCTCGCGCGGGTGGTGGTCCCGGCAATGCAAGACGTCGTCGTCCCAACAGGCAGCTACACCGTATTGTTCGACACCAGCGCCTCGCGGGGGGTCGAGTTCGGTCTGAATCGGACCCTGTCCTTTGGGGAGAAGACTGGCCGGATCCGGATGAACCTTGCGTTTCGAAAAGGATGGTTACCCGAACGCACCACGTCCCTGGTCTCCGGCATTCCCGGGGACGGCCGGACGGTCTTCGAGGGAAGATTTGGGGACGTCCAGCGACTCGTTGCCGCAAGACAGGGCGAGGAGGCTGAAGCCCTTGCCCGCCGGTGGCAGCGGGAGTCGCCCGACGACCTCATGGCGCTGACAGCACTCGGACGAGCCGCGGAAGCGCGGGGGAACGTTGCGCTGGCGGCCCGGGCCTATGGGTCCATCGCGGAGCTACACCCCGCCAGTGCGCCCATGCTTCGGTTTGCCGCCGGGCGTCTCCAGGCACTTGGCCCCCGAGGGCTTGGGTTGGCCACGGACCTCTTGCAGGAGGCGCAGCGTCAGCGCCCGGATCACCCCAGTAGCCACCGGTCGCTGGCGTGGGTGCACGTGCAGCGCCAGCAGTACGGCAAGGCGTTCGAGGCGTTGGTCGAGGGATACGACCGTGACTATCCGGATGGTCGTTTTGCGTCCGCCAAGGCAGCCCTTGCGGACGAGCTCAGCGTGGTCGGGGCGGCGTGGGTTCGCAGCGAACCCGACCGCCAAGCGGAGGTGACGGAGAAGCTGATGCAGCTTGGCCTCCACGTAGCAACCGAGCCTTCGCTCCGATTCGTGCTGACGTGGGAGACCGATGCCAACGACGTTGACCTGCACATTCGCGATGCGCGGGGCAACGAAGCCTCCTACGCCGTTCCCGCGCTACCCTCCGGCGGTGAGCTACTCGCGGATGTGACCAACGGGTTCGGCCCCGAGACGTTTGTCATTCAAGGGGCGCTTGGGGCCTATCCATACGACCTCTTCGTCCACTACTACGCCCGCGGCCCGATGGGATACGGCATGGGGCAGGTGCAGACCATCTTTCACGATGGCAAGGGAGCGCTGGAGGTCGACACGCTGCCGTACGTGGTCATGAACGATGACGCGATGCTCGGCGTGGGCTCGGTCGCGGCCCGCTGACCGAATCCTGAACACGCGCACCCGTTCGGGCTGCCTGCTTTTGGGGGCGAGTTGCTGCGCGTTGATACGCTCGGGGTTCGTGGCCACCGGCTCTCCACGCAATCCGTTCGTTCACGCCGGGGGCACGCTGCTTCGCGGCCTGCCGTCGGTCGCACCCACCTTCATCGTGGTGGCCCTGTTGGCGTGCGTGCTCGTGCCACTGCCGACGCCGCTGGTGGACCTTCTGCTCTCGGTCAGCTTGGCCGGGTCGGTCCTGCTGCTTGTCGGCAGCCTGAGCATCGGTCGCAGTTCGGAGTTCTCCAACTTCCCCGCACTGCTGCTGCTCGCGACGTTGTTTCGCCTGGCGCTCAATGTGAGTACGACCCGGCTGATCCTCTCGCAGGCTGATGCCGGCCGAGTCGTCGACGCATTTGCGTCCATCGTGGTGCGTGGTGACCTGATCGTCGGGGGGGTGATGTTCGCGATCATCACGATCGTTCAGTTCGGTGTGATCGCTCGAGGTGCTGAGCGTGTGGCTGAGGTCGCGGCCAGATTCGCGCTGGATGGTCTGCCGGGGCATCAAGCCGCGATCGATGCTGACCTTCGCGCGGGTGTCATCTCCGCCCGAGTTGCGAGCCGGCGCCGAGCCGAACTCGCGCAGCGCTCGAGCTTCTACGGTGCGATGGACGGCGCCATTCGGTTCGTCAAGGGCGACGCGATCGCGGGGCTGGCGATCACTTCCGTGAACCTCGTCGGCGGGCTCGTGATCGGTGCCGGCCGCAATGGGATGTCCTGGATGGACAGCCTGACGCTCTACGGGCAGCTCACGATCGGTGATGGGCTGTTGGCCCAGATCCCAGCGCTGTTGGTGAGCCTCGCTGCCGGCGTCTTGGTCGCACGCGTGGACCACCGGGAGGGGGAAGAGCGCTCCTCAGTCTTGCGCTGGCTCGACCCCGCGATGCTCATCGTTCCGGCGGCGCTGCTGTTCGTGCTGGCGCTCATCCCTGGCATGCCGCGGGTCGCGTTCTTGGTGACGGCCGTCGGACTCGTGACGTTCGCCATGGTGCTCACGCTCCGAAGGCTCGCGGCGGCGTCGCCCGGCGCCCTGCGGCACGACGGTGCGGCGATTCGTGTGCTGCTTCACCCAAGTGCCGTCTCCGAACGTACCGAGCTGGTGCGGGTGCTGGCTCAGCTTCGGCACGACTGCCGGGCGACACTGGGGGTGGCGGTACCGGAGATCGAACTCGAAGTCCGCGATGCTATCCCCAAGGGCGCACTCGAGATCGCCATCGCCGGGCGCTCGACACCCCGTCAAACTCTGCCCGCAGGGGCCGGCACCGATGCTGTGGTGTTGCGTACATTTCGGGCGGTGATGGACGCGGCGCCCGAGCTGATCGACCTCCAGGTGCTCGACCGCATGCTCGAGGAGACGCGTCAGTCACACCCCGTGGTCGTGGCGCGTGCGCTGGCCAAGGTCGAGGTTGAAGACGTACTTCGGATCGTGCGCGGTTTCCTTCGGGAGCGGGTACGGGTTCCGCCGCTGCATGTTCTACTGGGCCTCCTCGCTGAGGACGGTCGCTTCCACGACGTGGCCGGGCGCCCCTTCGCGTGTGAGCGGGCACGTGCGGCGCTGCAGGACTATTGGGTCCACCCCGAACTCGAAGGTTTGCGCGGGTTGGGAACGCTCCGCCTCGTTCGGCTCACGCCCGATGCCGAGGAGTTTCTCGTGACCGTTGTCGACGATACGGAAGCGGGTCCTGTGGCGCGGACGGATGATGGGCAGCGTCAAGCCTGGGTGTCCGCTGTTCGAGACGCGGCCGAGGACGGGACGGGGGCGCTGGTCGTCGTTGCGTCCGTGCGTCAGCGGGCCCGTGTGGCCGCAATCCTGCGAGGCGTGACTCCACGCATCCCATGTTTCAGCGCGGATGAGATGCAGCACGCAGGGGTTGCGCTGGGCGGGCCGTGGGTCGATGTCGATGCCTTCGAAGGCGCTTGATCGATGGACCCCGTTGGTGGCAGCGTGCGAGCCCGATGCGCCGCACGCCGACGACCTATTGGGACTACGTCAAAGTCGAAGAACTGCTCTCGCTGCAGTCCGGTCTGGGTGAGACCGACAGTGAGCTCGAGAACGACGAAGTCCTCTTCATCACCGTCCACCAGATCGACGAGCTGTGGTTCAAGCTCATCATCCGGGAGCTGGTTTCCATTCGTGATCTGTTCGCCGCGGAGCATGTGCCTGAGCAGTCGTTGAGCTCAGCGGTACGTGGCATCCGGCGGGTCGCGCTGCTGATGCACAGCGTCGCGAATCACTTCGCGTTGATGGAGTCGATGACAACCCGCGACTACCTGGCGTTTCGCGACAAGCTGTCGCCGGCGAGCGGCTTTCAGAGTGCTCAGCTGCGAGAGGTCGAGATTCTCCTCGGACTCGGCGCCGATGACCGCATCGCGCTGGGCCACGAGAAGAGCTACCTCGATGCTCTTCGTGACGCGGACGGAAACGCGACCGCTGCATCCGAGCGAGTCCGGCGTCGACTCGAGGACACGCCCTCGATCAAGGACGCGATCGAAGCGTGGCTGTTCCGCACCCCGATTCGCGGTTCGTGTCCAGAAGACGACGGCGACGACGCCACGGTCGACGCTTTCATCGAGGACTACCTCGCCGCCCAAGTTCAGCAAAGCGAGTTCAACGAGAGCGACGCGGTCGAGCTCGCCAAGAACGAAGCCGATGAAGAGCGGTTGCGAAAGCGCTACAAGAAGGAGCGGGAGGGCGCACGCGCGTTCCTGACGGCTGCGACGGTCGACGAGGAGCTGCGCGCCAAGACCCGCCGCATTCGAGCAGCGTTGGTGTTCATCGAGAGCTATCGAGAGCTGCCGCTGCTGGCCTGGCCTCGGGAGATCGTCGACGGCGTGGTCGCTCTGGAGCAGTCCATGCTGATCTTCCGCCAACGCCACGCTCGAATGGTCGAGCGCGTCATCGGTCGCCGCACCGGCACGGGAGGATCTGCGGGCGTCGACTACCTCGACCAGACCGCGCTCAAGTACCGGGTGTTCTCCGACGTCTGGGCCGTACGCACCCTACTGATGCGCCGCGCCGTTCTGCCGGAACTCCCGGACCCAGAGTTCTACGATTTCGTGGGTCGCTAGGACCTCTCGTCTGAAGTCCCCTCGGGGCTCTGCACTACCAGCGGTCGGACTCGACGAGGTCCATGATCGCCTCGACCGCCAGGTCTCCCGCTGTTTCGTGCAGGGAGACCGTTTCCTCGTAGTCGTCGTTGCGTCCGGTCATCCACTCATCGCCCAGGATGAAGTAGCCAAACGCAGGCCCCGTGTTGCCAAGGATGGCTTGGTGGGGTGTGGTCATCATGCTCTTGATCTCGAGACCTGTACGCGTCAGCGGCTCGCCCGGGAACGAGGTGAACTGGAGCTGCTCGCCGAGTCGGACGTAGGTCGACGTCGCGCCGACGGACTGGCCATCGCCGCTGTCCGAGAACGAGTAGTCGAGCAGATCGATCGCAGCGGCGAGCTGAAACAGCACGTTCTCGACGGGCATGGTCCAGCTCGTGTAGTCCACGACGATGCCCCCGGAGATGGCATCGGCGGCGCCCGCGTTCTCGTGGGCGATGTCTGCGATCATGGCCCCGTAGGCGAACGACCGCTCGAAGTCGTCGACGAACTTACCTGGGGCACTGCCTGCACGGGCGTCGCCAAGGATGCCGTTGAAGAGCACCGCCGGAGCTCCGGTGTGCTCTTCCATGGTGTCGATGTAGCCCGCGCACCAGTCTCGGGAGATCTGGCGATTGCTCTGTCCGAGGACTGTGGGGTGCGCCGCGAACACACCCACGCTTCCGACCAGCTCGCCGCCCTCGTTGTGCGCCATGAGCAGCGTGATCGAGTCGTCGGTGAATCCCCAGTCGCGTCGGTTGCTGTTGGGCCCGGTCGCGCTCGCGACCTCGAGTGTGGCGGGTTCACGAAGGAGCCACGCGCGACTCATCGAGCCGACGACCTCGTCGATGACCGGGTTGCGATACTCCGACGGACCGCCGCCCCACAGGCCCATGAAGTCCGGGGCGGAGTGGGAGTGGGTCGCTCCGACCATGATGTGCTCTGGGGGGAGCCCGGTGTTCTCGGCAACCCGGGCGACGATGTCGGCGGTGAAGTTGTTGCCGAAGCCAGGCAGGTCCGCGACCGCGGCGACGAAGCCAACATCGCCAAAGCTGATCGCGAAGCTCCGGATGTACACGTTGTCGTGAACCGACTCGGCAGGGCCCCGGACGAAGGGAGGTCCGTACGCACCCATGTACACATTGAGCGCGAGATGGCCCTCGTTCGGGGAGATGTCCGTGACGTCGAATCCGGCGTTGAACTCCTGAGGGTTTTCCCCCGTAGTCTCAGCTCCGCTACTGGACGACGTGTCGGCCCCTGTGTCCTCTGAGGACGCGGCGCTCGAGCTGGTGGACGAAGGCTCTATCGAGGTGGACGATGTCGCGGTGGTGGAGCTTCCCGGTGCGTCGCCGGTGCTCGGGTCGGCCGTGGACGAGCTCCCCCCTTGGTCGCCGACTGTTGCGTCATCCCCGCAAGCGATCAGGCAGAACGTGATGCACCCAGTGCCAAACAACAACCGCATCCACCGATGATGTCCTCTCGTCGCCGGCGGTTCAAGATGGCGTGTTCGGCGCGGTCCCAATCCGCACATAAAAAAGGCGCGCAACCGCAAAAACATGCGGAAGCGCGCAGTTTGTCGAGCCCGACCCGACGGTGGCAGCGAACCCTGACGCCCTAACGCCCGGATTCTCGATCCCCACCGATGATGTCGATGATGTCGATGATTCGGATTTCGTTCGGCTCGATCAACCCCACGGAGATGTGGGTGCCACGTCCGGTGTGGCCATCGGGGCGCCGGGCTGTCCTGGCTGGGCTGCAGACACCGACATGACGGTGGCCTCTTGCCGGAGCGGCGGGCGGACCTTGCGCGACATCCGGCGAATCATCCGGCGGAGCGATTTTGCGATCGCGTGCCCAGTCGGAAGGACAACCGCGACAGTCTCGTCGCGTTCGGTCTGGACGACGACTGTGTGCTTGCCGATGACCATGCGGATCGTCGACTCGCTGGTCTTCGCCAACAGGCTCAGGGCGCCTTCGAGGACTGCGCTCCACGAATCGTCGCCGCGGAACTCCCTTTCCGATGTGTCGCCAGGTGTGATGACGGCCACAGCTTCAATGCCTTGGGCCGCGTTCAGATGATCGATATTTGCTCGGAGACTCATGCCTACCTCTTTCCGTTTTTCCTGGTCGGGCCAGGACTCGTTTCTAAGTCTGGTCGATTCGGGGAACGGCGCCAGTGTTCGGGTGTCGGTTCGCTCGATACGGGGGCTAGCGGGGAGCCGATCGGTTCCGATGGGCGATTTCTAGCCGGGGGTGTCCCTCTTTCCCCGCAGTACTCTCCAACGCCGGTTGGGGTTACACCCGCGACGGTAGATCAACGTTCGGTGCGTGCGGCGGAGCACGCCGTTACGCGTCGCGGAACACTGGTCACGCCCTAGCGGGCATCCTGTCCCCTCGCGTCAGTGCGCTCGCGGCGTGTGGGTGAGTCGACCTACAGATCGGTCTGCGTCAAGGCGACGCACCGGGTCCAGAGTGCGTCGATCGCCGCACGGTCTGTGAACTTGCACTTTACTGGTGCCTCATCGACCCAGAACTCGGCGCGCAGGTTGCCCAACTCGGGATCTGCAGCCAACCGCGTAGGCGTTCGCGCACCTTCAGCCGGCGTTTTCATGAAGTGTCGTCCTACCTTCATCACGGCCGCGGCGAGGCCTGACAGGTTGTCGTAGATGCGGGTATTCACCCCACCCGGATGGCAGGCATTGACGCTGACTATGCCTCCAATACGTTGTTGGCAGCCCCAACTCAGCATCCGGTTGGCTTGCTTGCTCTGTTTGTACGCCTTGATGCCAGAGTAGGAACGCGTCTCGAAATCGAGGTCGCCCAGGTCGAGTCCACCTGCGAGTTTCGAGGCGAGGTTCACAACCCGACTCGGGCCCGCTGCGACGAGAGCAGGCGCAAGAAGGTTGGTCAGCATGAACGGACCCAACACGTTCGTCGCCCAAGTGAGCTCGCGACCGTCGGGCGTGGTTTCTCGTGTCTGCCGGAACGTTCCTGCGTTGTTGACGAGGACGTGAATGGGCGCGTCGCCGGTCGTGACCTGGTGTGCAAACAGCCGAATCGACTCTGGGTCCGCCAAGTCCAGCGGAAGCAAGGAGAGCCGGTCGTTGCCGCTGTCCTCCGCAATCTCTTGGAGCGCGGCCGACCCTCGCTCGCGGCTGCGGCAGGCGAGCACCACCGTCGCTCCAAAGTAGGCGAGATTGCGCGCGATCTCTTTTCCGATGCCTGACGATGCACCGGTCACGATGCAGCGTCGGTCTACGAGATCGAACTTCACCGTGCCATGATACCGCCGTGGTCTGTTGTCCCAAGAAACCGGTAGGCTCCGGCTCATGGCACGCAACGGAGAGATGATCGAGTTTGCCGCGGGGTCCGGATCCGCTCCCGGGTATCTGGCTCGCCCCGCATCGGGGTCTGGTCCAGGGCTGGTGGTCCTGCAGGAGTACTGGGGCCTCGTCGAGCACATCAAGGACGTTGCGGATCGTTTTGCTGCTGAGGGATTCGTCACCCTTGCGCCCGACCTGTTCCGTGGGGAGTCCACCACCGATCCTGACGACGCGGGCCGCAAGATGATGGCGCTCGACATCGACCGGGCTGGGCAAGACGTCGCGGCGGCAGTCGATCACTTGCGGGCCCTGGGTGCGGTCGCGCCCAAGAAGGTCGCGGTCATGGGCTTCTGTATGGGAGGGCAACTCGCGCTGCAGGCTGCGGTCGAGCATGGTGACACCGTTGCGTGCGCCGTCGACTTCTACGGGATTCACCCCAACGTGCAGCTGGACTTCTCCAGGCTGTTGGTTCCCGTGCTCGCGCACTTTGCCACGCGCGACGAGTTCGTCGATGAGCCGAGCGCTCGGGCTCTTGTCTCCTCCATCGAAGGGGCAGGCGGCAGCATCGACGCGCATTTCTACGAGACTGGCCACGCGTTCTTCAACGACGCGCGTCCCGATGCCTACGACGAGGCGTCCGCGAAGACTGCGATGACCCGGACCCTCGATTTCCTTCACGATCAGCTGGGCTAACCCCGTGCGCGAGCGACTGGCCATCGCCTACTTCGTCGTGTCGACCGCAGCCCTCGTGGCGCCGGTCTACACGACGCTGGGCAACCGCATCGAGCCCCGCGTGTTCGGGTTGCCGTGGTCGCTCGTCTACGTGCTCGGGGTCATCGCGGCCAACTTCGCGGTGCTGCTGTGGATGTATCGCAAGGGCGTGGCCCGATGACGTTGGCGCACGGGGTCGTATTCGGCTACCTCGCGCTGGTTCTGGTCGTTGGCGTGGTCGCGGGCCGTCGCGGAGGTGGTGGCGTGGCCGACTTCGTCGCAGGGGACCGCGCGTTTGGCCCGGTGCTCATGTACTTCGTGATGGGCGCGACGTTGTTCAGCGCCTACGCGTTGTTGGGCACACCGCAGCGCGTCGTTTCCAAGGGCTCCGACGCGTTCTACATTCTCGCGTACGGGGCGGTTGGGTTCGTACCCGTCTACTTCTTCGGTGCTCGGGTCCGAAGGCTGGGCGCGAAGCTGGGATGCGTGACCCAGGCCGAGCTCATCGGGGGTCGGTTTGGGTCGCGCTACGTCTGCGGCCTCATGGGGGTGGCGACGGTGCTGGCGTTCGTGCCGTATCTGGTGATTCAGCTCAAAGGCGCGGGCATGGTGATGGCCGCCGTCACCGGGTGGGACCCCACGTTTGGCGCGGCGGTCGTCTACACCGTGGTCATGATGTACGTGGTCCTCGGTGGTGTCCGCGGCGTCGGGTGGACCAACGTCGTACAAGGCATCGCGATGCTGATCGTGGTCTGGGGCCTGGGCTTGTGGATCCCCCACGTGCTGTACGGGGGCGTGCCCGAGATGTTCGACCGGGTCATCGCCGAGCGACCCGACACGCTGGTGCTTCCGGGTCCGGGGCCCACCAGCGACGGTCAGTACACCGCCGAGATCTTGGTCTCGATCTTGGGATTCTCGATGTGGCCGCAGGTGTTCATGAAGTGTTTTACCGCCAAGAGCTCCCGGCTGGTCCAGCTGTCCGCGGTGCTCTACCCGACCTTCCTGTTCTTTCTGGTGCCGCTGCTGTTCATCGGCTATGCGGCGGTGCTCGAGGGAGGGCCCGCGGACGACACCGTACTGCTGTGGATGCTGGACCGACCGGCGCTTGGGGGGATTGGGCCTGCTGCGTTCGCGTTCGTGGCGTTTGCGATCTTGGCCGCCTCGATGTCGACCGGGGACGCGCTGTTGCACGCGGGCGGGTCGATCCTGATCCGCGACGTTGTGGTGGGCGGGATGGGACGGAAGCTAGATGACCGAACCCAGACGGCCGGTATGCGGGCCTCGATCGTGCTGCTGGGCTTGGTCGCGTTGTTCGTGCTCGGGCAGTCCGCGGGCACCTCGGTGGTGGACCTGTTGTTGCTTGCCTACGCGATCCCGATCCAGTTCATGCCGTTGGTTCTCGCGGGCTTGTACTGGCGTCGTGCCAACGCGTCTGCCGGGGCGGCAGCGCTCTCGGTGGGCGTCGGGTCTGCGGTGGGCTTGTTCGCGCTGCAGCAGCTCGCTCCGGGTGCGTACGCGGCGCTCAACCCGTGGGGGCTGCAGATCGGTGCGATCGCGGGGGCGCTCAATCTCGTCACCCTGGTCGCGGTGGCGCTGAGTACCCGGCCCATGCCTGCGGCGCACCTCGAGCACTACGAGGTCGGGTAGGTGGCGGGCGCGGGGCCTCGCACGACTCGGTTGCAGGGCGCGATCCGGAGGCTTGTGGCGTACGAGGAGCGCACTCCCGGCCCGAGTGAGCGCGCGGAGCTTCCCGGGGCGCGGGTTGTCGTCATCGTTCAGAGCGCTGCGTCGATCGAGTTGGAGACCGCGGGCGGCAGGGTTGCGCCGCAGGCCTTCGTGGCGGGGCTCGGTCCCGGATCCACGCTTACCCGGCATCAAGGGCACCAGGCGGGGATCCAAATACGACAGCGCTGTCGTATTTGGGATGCGCCGGTTTGTGGCCGAGTCCGGGAAAGCAGCGCGTGCGAGCCGTGGGGCGCGGCCGGCCTGTGTATCCCCGAGCCGAAGGTTGCTTCACTCCGCCGAAGTATTCGTGAACATCTCCACGGCCCGGCACGGCTGCCCGCGCAGCGACGGACACTCCGGCAGTTCGGTCGGCACCGAGAGCCCCGGGATGGTCGGCAACACGATGCTCGACGCGTTGTCCATCGAGTGCGCGATCGAGTGAGTCGTACCCGCCGGAAGATCCTGCAGAGAAAACAGCCACCCGGTCCGGCTCGCCCCGGGCGTGTCGATGATGACGCGGACCTGAGAGCCCTCGCGGAAGACGTGGCCGAACGCCATGATCTCGACCCGGACCAGCGTCCACTCCCCATCGGGCAGGGGCTCGGCGTCTTCCTCGAGGAACGTCTTCACCGGACGCAGCTCGGTCGCATCGGCGGCGAGTGTGCGCAGGCTGGCGCGCTGCCAACCGCCTTGCACGTACATCTCCTGGCCGTCGGGGCGGAGCTCGCTGATCGTGATCTCGATGTCAGCGTCGTCGGCTGTGGACTGGATCCACAGGTCAGCGCTACCGTGTCCGAGCATGACGGTGTCCTGTGCGAACGGCTCGCTGTCGAAGACGATGCCGCGCCCGGACTCGGGCAAGGGCCAGTCGTACTCGGGGATGAGGTCCCACTCGCCCGAGCCGGCCGCGAGCGTGCTGCGTTGGCCCTCGTCGGGGTCGTACTCGAAGATCGATGCGCCGGCCGGGTCTGCAGACGGAGCGGTGCGCATCGCCCCGTCATTGTGGAAGTACAGCCGCAGCGGCTCGGTGCCCGCAGGAGGCCACTGGTCGAAGGAGGCTTCCCAGGTGCCCTGAGGAGCCCCGACGTCGGTGTCCGGGGAGGCGCCGCTCTCGAAGATGACCCGAAGGTCTTGCTCGGATTCGTACGCGGCCAGAGCATCCTCGAAGCTGCCAAAGTCCGAGAACCGGTCCTCGGGGAACTCGATCTGCGCGCCCAGCAAGGCCTCGAACATCAGCGGAGCGAGCACCCGAAGCTCGGGGTCGATCTCCGGGATTTCTTCGCGCAGATAGAAACTGAGAAAGTTGTTCCACTCGACCAGCGTTTGCGGGGCGTACCCGTCGGGGTGCACGCCGTTGAGGACGGTCATTCGCACGGTGGGTGACCCGGTGAACTTGTCGAGGATCGAGGCGAATCCGGGCCCGGTCTGCTCGTCTTGCCATTGTCCGGTGAGGAACACCGGGACCTGGATGTCCGGAGCCTTGAGGTTGAGGTTGAGGGGGTCGGCCACCTCGGGGTCGTAGAACGGGTTTTCGTAGGCTTTGGCGATGAGGTCGACGGCCTGCCCGTGGAGCAGCTGGTTGTCGTCACAGTAGGGGTCGCCGTCCGCGATGACGCCTTCCTCCCAGCCTTGTCCGTACGGCTCTGCGCGGGACAGCACGCGGTCCGCCCACTCCAATGCGAAGCCGTCGTTGAGGATGCCGCCAGGTACCAGGATGGACTGCGCGTCCGCGATGATCGACAGCGGCGTGATCGCGGCCAGGCTGGGCGGTTGCTCCGCGGCGACGAAGGCCTGTGAGATACCGGGATACGATAGGCCGGCCATGGCCACCTTGTTTCCCTGGACCCACGGTTGGGCGGCGACGGCCTCGATGACGTCATAGCCGTCGAGGTTCTGCAGGGTCTCGAAGAAGTCGTAGGCGCCGCCGGAGCAGCCCGTGCCGCGCATGTTCACGCCGACGGTTGCGTAGCCCAGAATACCGCCGATCAAGCCGCTGGGGTGATCGGGAGCGTCGCATAGCACCGGGTAGTCGGGGCAAAGCCCTTCCACCGGGATGTCCCCAAGGTTCAGGGGCGCTCCGGGCCGCGAGGGGGAGTAGCCCGAGTAGTTGACGAGCGTGGGGTAGGGCCCGTCCTCTGGGGGGCCGGGCAGGGACACGAACACAGACAGCCGAGTGCCGTCACGGGTCTCGATGTAGCCGAAGCCCGCCTCGAGTACCTGATCGCTGTAGAACGCCTGCGCGGGGAGGCTGTTCCCGACGGACATCACAGTGAGATCGCGGGTGTAGATGTCGGCGTCGTCGGTCTCGCGGATCACGTAGCCTTCGGCCGGCTCGATCTTGCGAAAGATCAGGCTGCCGAGCTCGTCGGTCGTGCCGGTCTGCACCAGCGTTCCGCTACCGTCGTACAGGGTGAGGCTGGTGCCGGGCACGGCCCTGGTGATGTGGAGCTGCTCGACGCTCTCTCGCACGTCGAATTCGGCCGTGCCGGGGTCGGTGCCCGTCGAATCGCCGCCGCTGGTGTCGTCTTGGACCCCGGAGCTGGTGCTCGCGTCTGCACCCGTCGTCGAGCCCGAGGTCGTGGGATCGTCGGTCTCGCCGCCATCCGTCCCGCTGCTGGACGTGGCGGGGTCCTGGCACGCGAGCACGCCTGCGAGGACTGGGAAGGCAAGCAAACGAAGGGAACGGAGAACGTCTAATCGCATGGCTGTCCTGTCCGACAGGCTCGGCCGGCAAATGCGGCGACCGAGTGTCAGGTGAACCTTGGTACCACGCGGGCGCGAGGCGAGGACAGGTGGGTGCTCGACCCACTCGGGTGTCGGAGGGCTACCCGTGGTCCGGTCGACGGGCTTCGCGTGTGCCCGCTGTCGAGTGGTGATGAGCCCGGGCGAGTGCGGCCGTACTTGTCTGCGCTGCGGCTCAGAGACCGACTGTATTCCGGTCCGAGAGTAGGACCTGGTTCCTGCCCGCGCAGCGCGACTCGGGGTATCCTCCGCACCGCATGCGTCGAGCAATCCCGCTTGTCTTGGTGTTCTGGGCCGGTTGCGACGCCCATGAACCGGTCTATTCGATCGCGGACGCCCCCCAGCCCGCCCCGCGAGCGGTCGAGGTCTCCGACCCTCCCAAAGCCACGGAAGACAAGCCGGAGATCGATCTCGAGAAGGTCGCAAAGTGTGTCCGCGGCACGGGCCGAAACTCTGAGGGGACGTGCGAGGTTCTTCGCACCCGCAAGGGAGCCTACGGCCAACAGGTTCAGCTTCCGCGTGGCCTGTTCGTGATGGGCGACATCCCGATGCGTTACGACGCGGCGAAGATCCGCGAAACGCTCGAGTCCGCGTGGTCGGGACAACCCCCGCGCGGTGTGAAAGCGGGTGCGTACTGGCTCGACCTGCACGAGGTCACGCGTGTGTCCTACGGCGCCTGCGTGAAAGAGGGCACTTGCACCCCGGCGGTCTGCCCGGCGGGCCAAGACGATGGCAGCAAGACCTACTCCGAAGAGGTGCTCGCCCAAGTCCCGCAGACCTGCGTGACCCGAGAGCAGAGCCAGGCGTTCTGTGCAGCCCGTGGCGGTCGACTGCCGTCGGAAGCCGAGTGGGAGTACGCCGCGCGCGGACCCGATGGCCGCCGCTTCCCATGGGGCAACGAAGTGATGGACGAGTACCGAGGCGTGCTCACCCCGGTCACAGGAATGGTCGACACCTCGTTCTTCGGGTTCCGCGGCATGGGCTCCAACGCACTCGAGTGGGTCGCCGACGACTTCGAACTCGATGCGGGTCTCGAGCCCTTCATCACCAAGCCATTTCGCGGCGACGGTCAGTTCTCCCAGGCCTACGCCAACAAGTCGCCCAAGTCCGGAGTCGCAAAGGGAGGCCGTGCAGGGTTTCGTCGTGAGTCCTCCGCCGCCAACGGCCTGCTCGGATTCCGATGCGCCGCCGATGTCGGTCCCGAGGTTGTTCCGCTCGATGTCCCGCAACCGATGGCAACCATCCCCCACGTCGCAACGGGGGCGGGCCTGCGGTGGTTTGGCGGCGTGGCCGAGGGCGTGACGCGCACGGAGGCGGAGGCGTTCTGTTCCGTCCTTCGGGTGCCTTGGGATGACGGCATCCTCGAGAACTGGCGCCTGCCAACCCTTGCCGAGGTCGAAGCGTCCGCCGAGGTGTTTCGCGGTCCGGGTCCGTTCTGGTCCAGCGATGGAGCCGTACACCAACAGCCAGCCAAAGAGGGCCTCACCGCACCCGCGGACGCTCCGTGGGGGAAGACCGAAGAACCCGCCACCGCACCTCTCGCCGCTCGTTGCGTTTTGGCGGTCACACCATGAACCTCTCGCATCTCCTCGCGGGCTCCGCGTTCACGCTGCTCGCCTTCGCTTCGTCCGTTGTCCACGCTTCGGTCGACGCCCGCATCACGGCCAGCCGCACGTCCTGCGTCTCGCCGTGTCCGGTCATGGTCTCGGCGGAGGGCACCGACTCCTCGGAGACCTCTGAGCCGTGGCACGAACTCGGCTATCACTTCGACTTCGGCGATCCCGACTCGGGCGAGTGGGAAACCACCGGCTTGGCCAAGGCGAACCAAGTCGGCGGCCCGATGGCGATGCACACGTTCGAGTGCTCGGCCGGGCAGTGTGTCTACGTGATCGGGATGCGGGCTCAGGATGCCAGCGGCGCGTTCGATGATGCGTACGTCGAGGTCGTCGTCGACGCACCCGAGCATCGCTACGAAGCTGCCGACACCCTGTGCGTGTCACCGTCCTCCACGTTCTTCGAAGGCGGCGACGATGTCCCCTGTCCCGAAGGCGCTGTGACGACGACCGAAGTCCCGGGGTTGGGAGACTTCACGGGCCGACGGATTCTGCTGAGACGCGGCGAGTCGTTCGACCGGCTCTGCGTTGGGTTCGGAGAGAGCGAAGTCCTCATCGAACCGTTTGGTCGCGACGCCGACGGAGTCCCCGAGGTCGCGGGCGTCGAAGTCGGGCGCGCCGGAGAGTGCGGCGACAACCTTCCGACCACGGACGAGGCACGAGGCTACGGCGATGTTTGGGCCTCGGACGTCACGGTCTCGGGCCTCCGTACGCCCGACGTCAGCCTGGGCATGTCGTATTCCAACGTCGCAGTCGTGGGTAACGACCTGGACTTCCGCAATGACGGGCGCGGTGGCGAGATCATCCTCGGCCAAAACGGCCGCATCTGCGTGACCCAAGGCGACCTCGATTGCAGCGCAGTCCCGTATCCCTATGGCGCCTACGTCGTGGAGAACACAGTCATCGGTTCCGCCACGGAGCCGCCACCCATCAACATCCGGGCGTTCGACTGTCCGATGCTCAACTGGGTCGGGCTCGCGGGCAACATCGTCGAGCAGGCGGTCGAGCACAACTACCGATCGCAGGGCCACTGGCGCGGCCTGTGGATGCACAACGACTTCCGCGGTGGCCATCTGCGCTCCGGAAAGCAGAAGCTGACCATTCGAGGCAGCGGAATCCTCGACTACGAGCCCGTCGGATTCCGCGGCGACAACCCCGAGTGCACCTCGACCGAAACCGGGAACAAGAGCCGCTACGGGCTCATCGCCGACAACATCATGGGCAATGAGAACTCGACGAGTGAGGACGGGTTCAAGAGCGGCGCCCACCCGCAGAACGTCGGCTCGGTCGAGGGTCTCGAGGACATCATCTTCGAGCGCAACACCTTCATCGAGATCCCGGGTCAGCTGACGACCGACATCACGCTGGCCGGCCGCAACCTGACCTGCCGCGCGGACAACGTCTGGTCCAGTCCCGACAACGCCAACCGCCACTGCAAGACCGGCGATCACCCCCAGCTGCCGCCCGAGTTCCAGGGCCCATACCGCGAGGCCCAGGTCCCTCCAACCGCACCGAATGCGCCGGGCCGAGATGGCACGGAGACCTCGACCGGTGCGGACGAAGATGAGGACGGCGAGGGCTTCTCGTGCGCGTGCCGCCACGGCGGTGGCGGTGGCGGTGCTGCCCTGTTGGTGTTGATGCTCGGGCTGTTGCGACGCCGACGGTGAGTCCTGCCGTGGGCTGAACTCAGCCTCTACACCTCGCGGTCAATCTCGAGGCTCTGTGCGTCGGGAGGCGGGCAGGTACACCTGCTGGTGTTCGCCAGCGCATAGGCCGCCAACAGACTCATGATGAGGAGGCGGTCCATCGCCTTGATCGTGCTGCCGGCCAGCGATTCGGTCACGTTGGACCCTCGCGATGTTTCGGGCACGAAACACCTTGCACTGGTTGAATGCTGCAACTAACTTCTGCAGGAAGGAGATGGTTGAGTATTTCAACCATTCGACAGCAATGACCAACACGACCCCAGAGTCCTCCCAAACACCCCCCTCGATCCCGAATCCGCCTGGCGGCGGAAACGGTGACCAACACGTTCAGGTCCGCGAGGCCTATGCACGCGCGGCGCAGAGCGCTGGCGGCAGCGACGCGAAGCGGGCCACGCTTGCCGTTGGTTACAGCGACGCCGATATCAGTCAGGCAGGCGACTCCGCCAACCTCGGCCTAGCCTGCGGGAACCCCCAAGCGATCGCGGACATCGTCGCCGGCGAGGTCGTCTTGGATCTCGGCTCGGGCGCAGGGTTCGACGCGTTGCTTGTCGCCCCGAAGCTTGGCGCCTCGGGACGTTTCATCGGCGTCGACATGACGCCTGCGATGCTGGAACGCGCGAGGATCAACAGTGTCAACGCTGGGTGTGCGGGTATCGTGGAATTCCGCGAAGGGCTGATCGAAGCGCTACCAGTGGGCTCGGCCACGGTGGACGTCGCGATCTCGAACTGCGTCATCAACCTCAGCCCCGACAAGCCCCAGGTGTTCTCGGAGATCTTCCGCGTTCTCAAACCAGGCGGTCGCATCGCGATCTCGGACATCGCTTTGGATCGCCCGCTTCCTTCCGAGCTCGCCGAGAGCGGCGACGCGTGGAACGCTTGTTTGGGCGGCGCCGTCACCTGGTCGGAGTACGAGGCCATCATCAAAGCCGCGGGGTTCGAAGATGTTCGTCACACCCGTGTCAGCGCGGCATCGCTGCTGAGCAGCTGCGGCAGCGACCCACTGACCCAACAGTTGATCGCCTCCGCCGAACCAGAGATGCTGCGGCAAGCGATGGATTCCGTCTACAGCTACAGCATCACGGCCCGCAAACCGTGACCTCGGCCGCCGCAGATCTACTGGCCTTCTGCCGTCTGTTCGGCATGACCGAGCGCGTCAGTATTTGCTGCGGGGACGTCAGCGTGGCCCAGTGCGTCACGCTCCAGTTGTTGCTCGCGGCACCCACGGATAGCTCGTCGCTCGCCGAGCAAACCCGCGTCACCAAAGGCGCGGTCACACGCCTCATTGACGGCTTGAGCAAGCGCGGTTGGGTGGACAAATCGCCAGACGAAAACGACGGCCGCCGAGCGGTGTTGTCGTTGACGGCTGCGGGCAAGAAGAAGGCCCGCGACTTGGAGCGGCTCACCGAGCAGACCGTGGACGCATTGCTCGCCGAGCTCCCAAGGGGCAAGCGCACGCAGGTGGTCGAATCGATTCGGCTGCTACGAGAGGCTGCCGAACGGCTTGGCGAAGAGCTGGGCTGTGGGTGCTGAGCCCAGCGAGACTCCGCTCGTCTTTCTTCCGCACTGGCTATCGAGGACCGGGGTCGCGCCGTCACTGCTGGAGTGCCCCCCGCGTCGTTCTCCCCGCTTCGGCCACTCCTGTACACTGCGCGCCGTGACCCGTACCGGCCTGTGTATCGCCCTGATGTTCCTCGCGTGCGAGAGCAACAGCAGTGCCCTCGAGCAAGGCCCGGTCGTCGACTGCGCGAGGTTCTCGAACGGTCCCACCGTCGGCCCGGGCGAGCCGGGCCCGCTCGGTTTCCCGGAGGTGAGCTGCCATCCCGATGCGGATAGCTCGACGGATAGCTCCTACTACCGTTGCTGCTCCGACGACCCCGCAGCATCCGGCCTCGCCAATGCGAACAGCCCGACCGGCATGTGCGTGCACGTAGACGACATCCCGGTCGGTAGCGGCCTCGCCCCACTCAACTGTCCGACTGCCTGCAATCCGCAGTGGGATGCGGCCGAGCTCGAAGCGACCTGCGGGAGCGGCCGAATCTGCTGCCAGACGCTCGCGCTCGCTCCCGAGGACTGCGCGCAAGACGTCAACAGCAACACGTGGCATGCGATGACGTCCGAGGAAGCCGGCCACATCGTCGCCGCCGAGCGCGGGTTCTGCCTTGACCTGGGCGGCGGACAGACGTGCCCCGGGCAGGGTGGCCCCAACACCTGTGACCGGATCAGCAACGGACAGGTCGACCCGCCAGAGTGATGATCGCCGAAGGCGACGTGAACGGGTCGTCGCAATCCGGCTCGCCCCTCGGTGTCGGGTATGTTAGTTTTCAACTCCAATGCTCCGCGTGACGACCGCCGCATTCGCCGTTCTGCTCTGCACCGCTTGTGACGGCGGAGCCAAAGCCAAGCCCGACACTGCGGTCGCAACCAAGGCTGAAGCCAAGGGTGCCCCCGTGCCCGCGGTTGCCACGGCCGCCGAGCCGGCTTCCTCCGAGCCACCACCCGCCGCTGCAGCTGCCGACCCCTTGGGTGCTCGCTTCCAGGACCCGAGCTGGTTCCGCAAGGACATGTTCGGCAGCGAAGCTACGTTCGTGGACTTTGCCCGCTCCGAGGCCAACGAAGCCGGGCTGTTCAAGAGCCACGTGATCTTCGCACTCGCCGAAGGCACCACCACCGACAAGTGTGTCGAGATGGTCACGGGCAAGCTCGAGGGTGCCGTCGAGCTGACCGCGGAAGATCTTCCGGAGGATCGCAAGCAGCTCAAAGGCACGACCGACCGCTACGACGTCACCGCGATGTGCGGTGCGGCCGACGGCAAGATGAAGGCGTACATCGCCTACGAGTGGACGCGCTAGAAGCTCGTCGGCCGCTGTGACGCCGCCGGTAGACGCAAGGTAGGAGCCGAGCGCACGTGGCCTGAGAATGGCCGCAGCGTGTTGCCTACGGCCGATTCACGCACGTTGGGTGGACGCTGCCATCCACGCATATTAGCTTGATCAAGCGGTGGAGAAAGATGCGGTGTACTCGCCCTTCGGGTGGTCGGTCGGCCGGAGCGGCCAGACTCGCGCGCAGGTTCGAGATGAGGTCCGTTCGGTTGTCGAGCGGGTGACCGATCGTTGGGCGGCCGTGTTTCCCGAACACGAGGGGTACCGCGTGTGTGCATCGTCGCCCGCAGGTCCCAGCAATGGCGTCCGCCTCACGGTCGAGCGCGGCAACTTCCGAGCCTCGGTCTCGGTCGAGTCGATTCGCGACCCGAGCCGCCACGCTCGCGAGCACCAGGCCGTCCGCATGTATGGTCGGGCCGAAGCCCGAGCGTTGGTCTGTGCCGCCGCTGCCAGCCATCGGTCGATCGCGCGCCTACGCCAGGTCGGAGTCGCCGCCAGCACGCTGGCGTTCATCCCTTTTCTGTGGCTGATCGCGGGCGCGCAGAGCACCGCCTACATCCTCGCCGGCATGCTGTGCATGGTCGCGGGCATTGCCATCACAACGCTAGGCGCCAGTCTTGGTGCCTACCTCGGCGAATGTGTCGCGGCGGGTGCTCGCCGGCGGGCCATCGCCGAGACCTCGGTCGATACCCGGCTCAAAGAAGATCTCCGTCGCTGGCGGGCGCTGAGTCGCGAGCTCTCCAGTACCCGGCAGGCACTGACCGGTTCCGCTGCGGCCGCGCCGTTCAGAGCGCTGACGCCTGATGGCCCGGCCACGCGACGCACGCCCAGTCGGCCGTTGCCGCGGTTGGCGACTACTTCTTTTTCTTTTTCTTCTTCTTGAACTTCGCGGCGTGCTTGACGTTGCGGTTGGCCTTTTGGACCACCTGCCCGTCTTGTTGCATGCGCTGAGGCGCTTCGCCGGTCTCTTGGAGCATCTGCCCCTCGGTCATTTGCAGAAGCTGAAGCGTGCCGGCGAACAGGAACGGAGAGACCTGCAGCATCAGCCGTTTGTCGAGCTGCTGCAGCTCCACCTGAATCTTCACAGGGAGGCGGAGGTTTTTCACCTCAGCCGCCTGCGGGTAGCCCTCGTGCTCGGGCTGGTGCAGCGCAGCGTCACCCAGCGGGTGGTGCATCCGGCACGCGACGGGGCGGTGCTCCCAGATCCGGCACTTGCCCTTTTTTTCGTCCAGGTACGGACAGGCTTCCATCCGCTTGGCGTAGCTCAGCCGTCCGCCACGGACCGCCTTGCTGCCCATCCGGATCTTCGCGGGGTCTTTGCCCCCGTGTCCTTCCTGGATGTCCTTGAACTGCATCTCGCCGAGCTCGCCAAGGTGCTGCGCGACCTGTTGGAAGTCCTTCCAGGGTCGGACACGGCGGTAGATCGCGAGCGCCTCAATCGAGGAGACGCCCATCGGTGCGGTGTGGCACGGACCGTCGGCGCCGCCTTCCCCGGGGCGCACGACGTCGTCCCCGATCTCGGGGAGCTGGGCGCGAACAGCCGCGTGATAGTCGTCGACGTGGGCGAGGAAGACGTCCACCAGGTCGAAGAAACCCCGCGGCAAGCGCTTGGTCTCCCCGACGTCGGCGAGGCCGGGCAGGGCGCCGATCGTGGTCAGCGTCTCCTTCATGCCCGCGGTGGCGACCGCGGCCGCCTTCTTCGCGCGACGAGGGATCCGCGTCACCTGGTCCGTCGGGAGCTGGTTGCGACGCCCAAACAGGCCGCTTAGGAACTCCAGAGCCATGGCTGGCGGCAATAGCACACCCGGAACCCTCCGAACACCCTTGCCAGGCCGCAATGGGCGCGGGTAGCTTCCCCCGCGATGCTTCGACGATGGGCCTTGGGTGTGCTCCTGGCAACCGCTGCCTGCAAGCCAGCACCTGGCATTCCAACGGCTTCACCCGACGGTGCGGACTCGGCGGGCCCTGGCGCACCCGAGGTTCCGAGCGAAACAGCCATTATCCTGCGCTACGACGCGAGCGCTCGCACGCTGCGGCAAGTCGGTCACTTGGAGCTCATCCAGCGCGGGGCCGGGCAGTACGCCGAGGCCGTCGTGGATCTGGAGGCCGTGATCGCCGCCCAGCCCAAGGGAGACCGCCTCGAGGTCGTGTGGACCGTCAGCGACGTCACGGGGTTGGAGCTTCGCGGTGCGCTTCAGCGTGACGACGACGACACCGACACCTTCCTCGAGACGCATGGATTTGGTGCTTACCTCAGCGACCTGCGCGGCCAGGCCGAGGTCGACCCTGCGCTGCCCAAGAACGTGGAGCGCGAGTCCAAGCTTGCGGCGATGCGCCAAGAGATCGTGGACGCCACCGTCGCTGGTAAGCCCGCTCCGATCATCCCGGGCTTGCAGATGCTCAGCTACCTTCCGCCCCTGCTGCAGCTGCCGACTCTGCCCGAAGAGCCGCTCCCACTGAACGAGACGGTGACGGTCAACCGCGAAGAGGAGACCGAACTCGGAGAGACGGGATTGGTTCTCCCCTTTGACGTCGAGGCCCGGTACACGCTTGTTCGCATCGAGGAGTCCGGCGGGACCCGCCTGGCGGAGATGGTCTTCGAAGCCAGTGCGATCGGAGCGCAGGAGGGCCCCGGCGGTGAAATCGTGATCGAGAGCAAGCAGCGGGGGACACTGCTGTTCGATCTGGGCCGCCGAATCCCCGTTTCGTACGAATCGACCCGAACTGAGACGATCGAGATGGGCCAGTTCAGCGGGGAGACCGAGACGACCCTGCGCGCGACGTGGGAAGAGTAGGCGGCGCCCGTCCAGGGAGTCGCTACACTGGCTCAGTGACCCTTCAGCGCGACGACTGCGTTCCGATCGCCGTGGTTCGGCTGATGGGGGACGGTGCGGTCGTGGGTCTCGAGGGCGAGTGGTCCCGGCTGTGCCCGGAACTTCGGTTCGGTTGCTCCGCATTCGAGGTGATTCCCGTTGGGCTCCGCGATGGGCTCCAGGCTGCGATGGCCGTGCATCACGCCACACGCTTCCGCCTCGCGCTGGCTGGGTGCGAATGGCTGTGTCGCGTCGAACCTGACGGCGAGGGGTTCGTCCTGCATGCGTCGGCGCTGCCCGAATCGATCCTGGGCGACGAGACGCCCCGGTACCGCGTGGGTCGCTTCATGGACAAGGCGCCGTTTCACGTGAGCGTGGCCGATGCTCTGGACGGCGGACGTATCGTCGTTTGGAGCCAGTACTCCTCGAGCATGTTCGGGTACACAGCCACCGAAGCACTCGGGGGCCTGACGGCGCGCGATCTCTATGCGTCCGAGTCCGACCATCTCGCGATGCTCGCGGCCGTGGAAGGCGGGCGCTCTTCCACCGAGTGCACGATGAAGCGCAAGGACGGCACGAGCTTTGTCGGACGCGTGCTCGTGATGCCCGGCCGCAACGGCGCTGGTGCGCTCACCGAGCGTTGCACCTTCATCGAGGACCTCAGCGCCGCCCAGCAGGCGGAGCGAGAGCTCTCCGAAGCACATCGGCTCGCCGGGCACGATGACCGGGTTCGGTTGATGGGGCAGCTGGCGGGGGGCATTGCCCACGACTTCAACAACCTGCTGACCGCGATCATGTCCAGCGCCGAGCTGCTCGAGTTGCAGTGCCGCGAGCTGCCGGAGGCCACCGAAGACCTCGCGGTCATCACCAACGCAGCACGTTCGGGGTCCAGCCTCACCCGGCGGCTGCTCACGTTCACCCGGAACAAAGTCGAGGCCCCTCGCCGCATCGACGTGCCGGCTTGGTTCTCCGAACTTCTTCCTTTCCTTCAGCGCCTGGTTCCCGAACGGGTTCGATTTGAGCACGCCATGGAGGGGCTGGGCGCCATCGAGATCGATCCCAACGAGCTGGAGCAGGTCGTCCTCAACCTCGTCGTGAATGCCGTGGGGGCGATGCCGGATGGCGGTGTGCTCACGCTACGGTGTCGCTGCGTCGACCACCGCATGCTGCTCGAGGCCGAGGACACGGGCATCGGCATGCCCGCGGACTTGCACGAGCGCGTGTTCGAGCCGTTCTTCACAACGCGCGCGGAGGGGACGGGCCTTGGCCTCTCCACCGCACGCGCGATCGTACGCCGGGCGGGTGGGGAGATCTGGGTGCTCAGTGCAACGGGGAACGGGTCGTGTTTTTCGGTCTCGATTCCGCTGTGCGCCAGCATCCCCGCGGCGGAGCCTCTCGCTCAGCCTTCGCCGGCGTCCCCGGGCGACCGAGGATTCGCGCTGCTCATCGAAGACCAGGCGGACGTCCGCTACGCCGTCGAGCGGTTGCTGCGTTCGATGGGGTTCGACGTTCGTGCTGAGCCTGACGTTCGCTCCGGAAAACACGCGCTGGAGGAGATGGAACGCTGCACGCTCCTGCTCAGCGACTACATGCTGCCCGACGGCACGGGCCTCGACCTCATCGAAGATGTTCGTGCGGTCTTCCCCGAAGCGCACGCGGTTCTGATGTCCGGCTACTTGCAGGAACTGGAGGTCGCCGATGAACGCTTCGACCGCCTCATCGCAAAGCCGTTTACGCGGACGCAGCTCTTGGAGCTGCTCGCGAGCCTGGAGTCGTCGCAGGTTGGCCCAAGCGACGGCCCAGCGAAGCGCTCAGGGTCCTAAGGGTGGCGAACGACGGCGATGACGTCGGAGTCCTTGGGGACCGTCATCACGCCGGTTGCCAGCACTTCGGAGCCGTCCCGAATCTGGAGGTCGTTCTTGCCCGAGGGGATCTCGATGCCCTCGAGCGGCGCGGTGCCGGCGTAGCGTCCGTTGATGAAGATGCTGCCGCGCCCGCCTTCGACCCGAACGGTCAGGCTGCCCGCGGACTTCTTCGACTGTTTGCGGCGGTCCTTGGACGAGGTGCGTGAGCCCGAGGCCCACGTTCCGCCACTTTCCACGCACAGGTTTCCTTCTTCGGCACAGTCGAGCGCGGCCTCAGCGGTGGGCATCGCGGTCGTCATCCCCAAACCGACGCCCAGGGTCGCGACGAGCAGAGAAGTGGTGAACTTGCTGGACTTGCTGGACGTGGACTTGAAGCGCATGTCGACTCCGAACGGGGGCTCGTCCGATCCGAACCCACACGCAGAATACCACTGAGGCTCCTGCGCGCAGGGGTGTTGATCGTTGGGCCGGTTACGACTCTTGCGCCAACCGTGCCCAATCCGGGCAAGGCCTGGGGCAAGATCTGGGGCGAATCGACCCGGGGACGCAACAACAAGGCCGCGGTCGACACCCAAGCCCCGGTGAGAAGCGAGCGCAGCCGTTTTTTTGGTAAGGTCCAGCCGTTGGCCGTGATGTCGCGACTGCAGCCCTGGCTCGTCCTCGCCTGCCTCTCACTCAGCGTGAGCGGGTGTTTCCGTGGAGCTGAGCGCGAAAAGAAGGCGCCCCCGGGGGTTCCCGGTGGCCTGTGCCTTGCGCCCGACGGCGTCTGCCAAGACGGGATGTGCAACCGCGAGAAGAACTACTGCTACGACCCGCAAGATCCTTGCGAGGGGTTCTTCTGCGGCGGCAGCGACCGCGGGATCTGCATCGTGAACAACAACGAGCCCAGCTGCTCGTGCCACGAAGGCTACGAGGCTGAGACCTTCGAGCTGTACTGCTGTCCCGCGGACGCGAACCAAGACGTCGCCTGCGCGCAGGCCCAAGACGGATCATCGGGAGCCTCCACTACAACCGGCGGTGGCTCGTCCGGGAACGCCGCCGCCTGCGAGGCGTTTGCGGACTCGGTCGACTGTTCCTTTCCCGCCGGCTCGCTCGATTGTTCTTCCTACGCCAGCGTCGAATGCGACGTTTCCGACTTCTTCGATTGTCTTGCGGAGAACACAACATGCACGGACGGAATGGCCGACGTGACGGGGTGGGCCGGTTGCGCAAGCATGGACGCTTGTGCCTGAGGGGTCGCCCCTCGTCCGTTCGTCGATGTCGTACGGGAGGTTGAGTGACTGCTGACGCTCCGGCCGCGGTCGTCCTGCTCAGCGGCGGACTCGACTCGGTCACCGTGCTTGCCCTCGCGGCCAAGCGCGGGTTCGCCGTTCATGCGATGAGCTTTGCCTACGGGCAGCGCCATCTCGTCGAGCTCTCGTGCGCTGCTCGCCAGGCCGAGCGCTTCGGTGCGCGCGCCCACGAAGTGGTCGACCTCTCGCACCTCGGTCGCCTCGTCGCGCCCGCGACCGCGCTGGTCGGCGGGAGCAGCCTCGATGTTCCCAAAGGTGGCGACCCCGAGGCTGAGGGAATCCCGACCACCTACGTCCCCGCCCGCAACACGCTCTTCCTCTCCTACGGACTCGCGTGGGCGGAGGTCCTCGGGGCCCGCCACATCTTCATTGGCGTCAACGCGCTCGACTACTCCGGCTACCCCGACTGCCGGCCCGTCTTTATTGAGGCGTTCGAGCGCACCGCCAACCTGGCCACGAAGATCGGCGTCGAGGATGGCGAGCCGCTGCGGATCGAGACGCCCCTACAGGAACTCCGCAAACACGAGATCGTCACGCTTGGCCTCGAGCATGGTGTCGACTACGGCGACACGGTCAGCTGTTACGACCCCGTCGAGGATGCCCAGGGCCGACCGCTCGCGTGCGGTTCGTGTGACAGCTGCCAGCTGCGTCGCCGGGGGTTCGAGCTGGCGGGCGTCGACGACCCGACCCGCTACGTCTGAGTCGGTTCACTCGCCGTACGGCGGGAGTCCAAACGCCCGGACCTGATCTTCGCCCGAGCTGTGGCAGCCCGTGCACGTGTTGTCGTTCTTCCCAGCCGACACGAGACGGCCACCGCCGGTGTACTCGCCCCAGAACCAACCGCCGTCGCGTCGCTCCATGAAGCTGAGGTACTCGAACGAGCCGCCCTCCGCGCTGCTCCAGCCGTCCTTGACGATGATCGACCCCTGCGGCCAGCGCTCGATAGCCACGCCCTCGGCGATCGCCTCTTCCATCACGTCGTTGATGTACAAGTCGATGAATCCCCCGTGGGGGCCGCCTTGCGCGGGCAGACGTCCGTCCTCCCATCCGGGGGCCCGGGCGTAGGTGTTGCGGTAGTCGTCGTCGCGAAGCTGGTCTCGCAGATCGTCCGCTTCGCCGGCGTTGCAGCCGCCCACGAGCGCCATCAGAACAACGACCGCGGTTCGTGCGAGAGACATCTCTTTGCTGTACCCCCACCGCGAGGTTTGGTTACCGGGTACCTCCGTTGAGGGGCTCAGCCCAGGACGAACGGCAAGATGCCGACGACGGCGAGCATCAGCACCGCGAACCCCAGCAGGTCCAATCGAAAGCCAAAGCGAACCATCGCGTCGAGTCGGATCATCTGGGTTCCGTATGCCATCGCGTTGGGCGGGGTGCTGACCGGGAGCATGAACGCGTAGCTCGCAGCGAGCGTGACGGCGACGGCGGTGGAGGTGGAGTCAAAACCACTGGCCTGCGCGATGCCGATCAGGACCGGCAGCATCATGCTCGTGGTCGCGGTGTTGCTGGTCACCTCGGTGAGAAACACGACCAGGAGCACCGCCGCCGCGGTCAGGCCAAGTGGGGACTGGACCAGGGGACCGGCGCCCTCGAGGATGCCGCGACCGACCGCCTCGGCCAGGCCGGTCTGAAATGTCATGCGTCCGAGCGCCAGGCCACCGCCGAGCAGGAAGAGCGTGCCCCAGTCCATCTTCTGAGCGTCCTCCCAGTCGAGCAGTCGCTCGCCGGGTTTGCCTCGTGCGCCGCTGGGCACGAAGAACAGCAGACAGGCACACACCAACGCAACCACCCCCTCGGCCAGGTGTCCTTTGGTCCACACGGCAAACGCGTGCTCGGCTCCGAGGAAGAGCTTGGAGAATGAGGGCGTCAGCCAACCGACCACCGCGATGGCAAACACGAACAGCGTGCGAATCTCCGCTGCGGTCACGCGACCAAGCTCGCCGAGCTGTCGCCGGACCTCGTCCATCAGGCCTTCGACGCGGCGGACCGGGGCCGGGAAGTAGCGCAGCGTGCCCCAAACCACGAGCACCGTCATGACGGTTGCCGTGGGCAAGCCGAACGACATCCACTCCAGGAAATCGATGCGGGCACCGGTCTTCGCCTCGAGCATGCCCACCGCGATGACGTTCGGGCCGGTGCCGATGGGTGTTGCCGAGCCGCCGAGCGAGGCCGAGTACGCGAGCGCGAGGCACATGCCTCCGCTGAACCTGTGCAGCTTGCTGCGGGTCTCCTCATCCTTGGGCAGGACCGCGACCATGGTCCCGTGCAGTCCGAGTGCGACCGGAATCAACATCGCGGTCGTCGCGGTGTTGCTGATCCACATCGAGAACACGAACGAGATCGATGCAATGGCGATCAGCGCTCGGGCGGGCGAGCCCGCGACGATCGGCCGGGCGATCAGCCACAACGCCGCGCGGCGGTCGAACCGATGTCGAGACAGGGCCGCCGCGAGCATGAAGCCCCCCATGAACAGGAAGATCAGCGGGTCGGCGAAGGCGGCGAGCGCTTCCTTGGGCGACGTGACGCCGAACACCGCAGCCAAGGCCGGCCCGAGCAGCGCGGCGGCGGGCAGAGGAATCGCCTCGGTGACCCAAAGCAGCACCGTCATTGCGGATATCGCGGCGAGCGAGTGCGCCTCTTCGCTGAGCCCGGGCATGGGTGTCAGCAGCAGCCCGAGGAAGACCAACGGAGCGGCGACCAGTCCGACACGCCGACGTAGGGCATCGAAGCGCGCTTCGGCATCGCTGACTTGGCCTGCGCTCACGTGCGGCGAAGTCTATCAGCGGGCGATCCGGCCGGAGCTCGCCCTCCTCCGTCGCAAATGGAGCTTCGGGCGAGTCCTCTATAGAGGCTTCCCGTCCCAAGTCGTGGCCTTGTGAGGTGATGTGGAGAAATGTGGTTCTTCAGCGGAAAGCTTGCATCTGCGGGTGCCGCGGTATTCTTCAATTGTGGGGACGCATCACTGCCGCCGCTGCGACGCGGACGTCGAAGGCCAGCACGAGCAACCCAAGCTCCGGCGACTGGCGCGGTTGTACTTCCTCGTGCCGATTCCGTTCGTTCCGCTGCTGCCGATCATCGCCGCGGACTTCATGGTGATGATTCCGCTGACGATGCTCTACCTGATGGGCGCGGGCGCAGCCCTCCGCTTCATCACCCAGAAGCCGGTGTGCCCCGAATGCGGCGCGTTCGTGGCCCCTCTGTGATGAGATCCGGGCCGGGTCTCTGAGGCCCCTCCTTCCTGCCGAGGGGATCCGTGCGGCCAGTCCCGCGGCGTTTCGTGCCATGGTCAGTCGGTGTCCGGACCGAGTCCCGCGGCTGCCCGCCTCCGGCGTTGGATCGGGGTGTTCGTGGCGATGCTGGGTTTGTTCTACGCCAGCCAATCCGCCGGGCTCGTGAGTAGCAATGACGGCTCGCACGTAGCACTGGGGCGTGCCTTGGTGCAGCGGGGGGAGGCTTCGATCACACCGGAGGTCGGACTCACGCTGTGGACCGATCGGGCGGTTCGAGACGGCGAGGACTACTCCGACCGACCTCCGGGCACGGCGTTTGCGGCCCTGCCCGCGATCTGGCTCGGCGGCCAGTTCGACGAGGCTTGGGGCCGTGCATCCATCGACCGTTTGAAAGCTGGGGCGAACGGTCAGGCCTTGGATTCCATCGTTGTCGTTCGCCCGGCCACGGACCGCTACATCGCAACCTACGGCAAGCGTCGGCTGGAGATGGAGGCCCGGTCACCGAATCTGATCGAGCTGCAGGGCACCGCACTGGGAGTCGGCATGCATGCCGCGGCGATGGGCGCCGTAGGCCTTGCCGGGCTGTTGATGCTGCTGCGCCGACGTGAAGTCGATCCGACGGGGCAGTTCCTCGTCGTCCTCGCCATGGGTATTGGGACACTGTGGGGCCCGTACTCCACGATGTTGTTCAGCCATGTCAGCGCGGGGGCGATGCTGGTGTGGTGCGTGTGGGGACTGGAGTCCCTGTCTTCACAGGGCACGTCGTTGCAGCGATGGCGCTCCGCCCTGATCGCAGGCATGTGCGGCGCGTGGGCGGTGAGCGCGGACTATGCTCTGGTGCTCGCCGTGGTTCCGCTCGTCCTTGTGGTCGCACCCCTTCGGGAGTCCCCCAAGATCGCCCTCGGTGCGGTGCCGGTTGCGATCGCGACGGCCGTCTATCACGACGCCGCGTTCGGGTCCCCGCTGTCGATCGGCTACGACCACCATGCGACCTTCGAGTTCGCGACGTCGCGTGCCGCGACGTTCTCCGGAAATCCCCTGGCAGGGTTCTGGAGCTTGTGGGGGGCGGGGCAGGGCGCGGGGGCATTGGTGATGGCCCCGATCCTCCTCGTGGCGGCGGGGGGTATGGTGCTCGAGCGGAGGGTCGCTCTGGCACTGCTTCCCTGGGCGTTGCTGCTGTGCTTTCACCGGACCCCAACCGGTGGAGCGGGCGTGGATCATCGCTACCTCGTGCCGATCGTTGCGGTGCTCGGGCTAGGGCTGGGAGGAATCTGGCGTTGGTCCGCCTCGCTGCCTGCCAACCGCACCCGTCTGCTTCGGGTGTCGCTCGTTGTACTGACCGCGGTCAGCGCGGTCCTCGTTTGGTCCCACTTCTTCGCTTGGCGCGGCTGAACCTCTATACAGAACCTCCGTGAGCGCCGAGCCCCCCATCCCCGCCCCTGCGAGTTCAGGGGGGGACGACGAAGGTTGGGGCCGCGAGGCGGGCTGGGTCTCCAGCACCTACTTCGCCGAGGGCTTGCCCTACGCGCTGGTCAACAACGTCGCCGACGCGATGTTCACGATCATGGGCGCGAGCCTCGGCGCGATCGGGCTCACAGCGCTGTTCCACCTGCCGTGGAATCTCAAGTTCCTATGGGGCCCGCTGCTCGACGCCTACGAGACCAAGCGAGCTTGGCTTTGGGTCTGCGAGGTCGTCCTGGGCGTGTTGGTCCTGATGCTGGCGTTCACCTCGAGCAGCGATACCGGCCTCGCGATCGCCTCCGTCCTTTTCTTCGTGATCGCCGTGGCCTCCGCGACGCACGACATCGCGGTCGATGGCTACTACCTCGAGGCGCTCGACGACGCCGGGCAGTCCCGCTACGTCGGGCTTCGGGTTGCCGGGCACCGGGTTGCAACATTGCTCGGATTTGGGGGCTTCCTCATGCTGGCGGGCGCAACGAGTTGGCCCGTCGCGTGGGTGGTCGCAGCGCTCGTGTTGTTCGGGCTCGCCCTGGGCCACGCCAGATTCCTCCCTCGGGCCGAGCCTCGGAAGAAGCCCGCGAGCTCGCTGGGTCGGATGCTCTTGAGCCGGCGTTTCCTCTCGGGGTTCGGAGTCGTGGTGGCGTTGGTCGTGCTCGAGCGACGGACATCGGTGATGAGCTCCGCCCTCGGCTCGATTGGCGAGAGTCTCGGCGCTGTTGCGCCGTGGACCACGAAGATCTCCGTCTCTGGTTGGATTGGCATCCTGTTGCTCGTCACGCTGATGACGGTCCTGGCCATGCTGCCTCGCATCCGCCGGCGCATCGAACGAAGCGAATCCGACTTCGCGCGGGCCTACGTCACGTTCCTCGAGCAGCCAGACATCGGCCGGGCGTTGGCCTTCGTGATCACGTTTCGGCTGGGCGAGTCCTTTCTGCTCAAGATGCGCACGCCGTTTCTCCTCAAGGAGGTGCAGATGAGCGAGGGAGAGTTCGGGCTGCTCACCGCGACGATCGGCGTGGCGGCGACGATCGTCGCGTCCGTCATCGGTGGTCTCCTCATCGCGAAACACGGACTGAGGCGATGGATTTGGCCGTTCGTCCTGAGCCAGAACCTCCTCAATCTGCTCTACATGGGCGTGGCGCTCGGGCAGCCATCCGAAACCTCGATGGGGGTGCTCGCCTTTGTCATCGTGGCGGAGAACCTCGGGTCCGGCCTCGGCACCGCGGTGTTCATGGTCTACATCATGCGATGCGCCGCCCCGAGCCACCGCGCGTCTCACATGGCGATTGTCACCGCCGTGATGAGTGTCGGCTTTACGTTGGCGGGCGTGAGCAGCGGCTTCCTGGCCGAGGCGATCGGCTTCGCGCCATACTTCGGGTTCACGTTCTTGGCGACGCTGCCCTCGATGCTGCTGATCCCCTTCATCCCGCACGTGGACCGACGGCCCGATGCGGCGTGAGGGCGAGACCCGGGCACGTCAAGGTCAGCGGGACGGCTCGCCAGCCCGGCCCACAACACGTCGAAACACATCCCGGGGGACCGTAAGCGCCACCCTCGGCGCGCGTTGAAGCTGGCGGGCGGGGTGTACCCGTGGGCGCACGTACCGCCTGCGGAACCCCCTTCGTGCTGGTGTACCCTCGACCCCGAGCCAACTCGTGAGCGCTTCTGTCTCAGTTCTTGTCCTTTCGTCGCTGCTTGCGGCCGCCCCCTCCGATGCCGCGGCGGCTGACCCCGATCTCGTAGACGTCTCCGAAGCCGACGAGGAGCCGGACGAGTACGGTCCCTTTTTTGAGGACGAAGCTCCGAGCGACCTCGAGTACCTCGGGCGCGCACGGCCGGGCCGACTGCCGGTGCTTTCACTCGGGGAAGGCGCGTTCTGCTTCGTCGAGGGGACGTATTGCAAGGCGTCGATGATTCTCTCCGCGGACATTGGCGCCGGGATCCGTGCCCCCGCGAGCGATGAGGGACCCGACGTCCCGTACGCACAGTTCACCTTCCGCGGCGGCGTTGTCATCCGACCGTCGATGATTCGGCCGCGCAAGCGGAAGGCGTGGGGCTCTTGGGGCATCGGCGTGGTGTCGAGTTGGTCCAAAGGCACCGGTGCTGTGTCTTTCGGAACCGACGGCGATCTCGACGACGCCAAGTCGACGGACGACACCACGGTGTTCCGGGTCGGAGCCATCAACCAAATGTGGCTGTCCAAGCGGAACCACGCTGCCCACCTCGACTTCACGCTCGGCGGAGCTCGCAGTGACGTGCTCACGAGTGGGGTGACGCTGTGGGGAACCCATGCGGAGGTCGGCATGGGCTTCGGCGGCTGGGGTGGTCTGTTCCTCAGTGGTGATTTTCTCGACCGCGACACCCGCGTGGTGCTTGGCTTCCGCGGACACGGCATCGCGGCCGGCCCGATCGTTGCGATGGCCCTCGCCGGGCTGGCTGCTGGAGGTGCGCTGTGAATCTCTCCCTCATCCTGACGACGGGCCTGCTCGCACTTCAACCCACGGCGGAGCCTGAGATTCAACGCCCGTCCGGGTCCACGGCCGCGCCAGCGGAAGATCCCGCGCCCGCTGAAGATGCAGCGCCACAAGAGGCCGCGCCCGCTGAAGATGCAGCGCCACAAGAGGCTTCGCCGGCCGAAGATGTGGTGGCGCCGGCTGAAGCTCCGGCCGAACTCGCTCCGGCGCCCGCCGAGCCAGAACCCGTCGCGGCCGAGCCCGTGCCGCTCGCCACGCCCGCCAGAGATGGAGAGCGCTATGTCGTCTCCGCTGGCGCAGGAGGTCCGCCGTTTTATGACGAGGCGGATACAGCTGCCCTACGCGCCCGGCATGGCATCGACGTCGAGCCCCTCGAGCGCACCGAAGGTCCACGCTGGCGTTGTCTGATCGCCGACCCCGCTTGTGGTCGCAGCTTCGAGGTCAACGCGCTGGCCGCCTACACCTATCGCGGCCGTCAAGGCAGGGTCGACGGCATGGGAGAAGATCCCCGCTGGAGCAGTGGTCGTGCTCAGTACGACTTCTGGATGAACCTGCCGGTGATGACTGAGATCGCTGGCGACAAGCTGTTCTCACGAATGACCCTGGGCCCCAAAGGCGGGCTGATCTTTAGCGACGGTGGCAGCACGTGGGGCAACCTCGGCATGGCGTTCCGCTATTGGATGGGTCGCGGCCGCTGGGCGCCGACCATCGAGTTCAGCAGCGCGCTGACGTTCAAGATCGGCGAGCGTGAGCTCAAGGATGTCGGGGAGCCGAAGTGGAAGATGACACGAGGGCCGCTGGGCTTCACCGCTGATGTTGGCATCGGCCTGGGCGGCTTCGGAGCGATCGTCCTGGGTGGTCAGTACGATAGCCCGCTGGCCCGAGAAGAGATCCCCGACGAGTACCGCACGTCTGCGGGCGGAGCGTTCTTCATCGGCTTCCGCGGCAACATTCTGTGGGGCGGCCCGGCAGCGGCAGCGGTTGCGACCCATGCGATCACGCAACGGAGCGTCGATACCCCCTAGCTGCGCGAACGTCGCGCTCGCCCCGGCCGGGGTGGTGCAAAGATCAGAAAAGCCCGGGACGAGGAATCGTCTCGGGCTTTTGCACGTTGGGCTCCATGTCACCACGCGCTCCCCTGTTTCCGGTGTGCATCCCCGGTTGCTGAGTTGGCGTCTTTCCGTGGAACAAAACGAATCTTCAGACGTCTGAACACCCGCCATGCCGAGCACCCCGCGAACCCTTGCCGCCCTGAGCACCCTCGCCCTTCTCGCCATGGCAGGTGGAACGGCGGCACAGGCCCGCTCCGTGGCCAAGAAGTCGATCGCGGTTCAGAGCATCAGCGCGGTCAGTGGAATGGAGGAGCCGCATTTTCGCGATCACGGGTTCGGCGTGGCGGCTGCGCCCGATTTCGCGCTCGCCGGGAAGCCGGTTGGCAGCGGGACGGCCCCCGCGGGATCCCAGCCGGTCGGCCTGCATGGCAGCAACATCGCGGTGCTCAGCGGTGATGTGATCGTGGCCGACGCCGACAGTGGCGAGCTCGTTCGCACCACGCCCGACGGCACGGTGACCGCATCGCTCGCCATCGGCACCGGCGTCTCGCAGCTCGTTCTCGACCCGGACGCCAAGCGAGCCTACGTCGCCGATCGAAGCCACGACCGGGTCGTCGTCGTCGATGTCAGCGATGGATTGGTCGAGGTCGATGCCTTCCGCACCCCGACCGAGCCGTTCGGCCTCGCGCTGAGCCCCGGCCGCAGCACGTTGTTGGTCACCGCAGTCGCCGACAAGACGCTCAGCGCCATCGAGCTCAGCACTGGCTTCGAGCGCTGGTCGATGACCGTCGGACCCGAGCCGCGTGGGGTCGCGATCTCCCCGTCGGGCAACGAAGCCTTGGTCTCGTTTCTGACCACCGGCGTCGTCGGCCGCGTGTCGCTCGAGAACAACGACCCACGGATCGAGTACGTCTCCCTCGACCCGGCCGCGCCGCAAGCCTCGCCCGGAATGCCCGCCACCCAGGCCACGGGGGACGAAGGCCGCGGGTTTGTGCGCAACGCGTTTGCGGCGATCTACGCGGGCAATGACGTGGCCGTCGTGCCACACCAGCTCAGCCTCCCCCAGGTGGCAAACCCTGAAGCGCTCGGCGACACGGGCGGCTACGGAGGTGGCGGGGCGTTCGCCTCCCCAATCACGCATCGCCTTGCGTTCCTTGGCATGCCCGACGAAGGCGAGTCCGGCCGGGTCGGCACCGCATTCGCCACGACCAATGTTCACCAGCCCCGGGCCGCGACCTACGACGCCGCATCTGACACCTTGTTCGTGGTCGGGTTCGGCTCCGACGATGTGCTCGCGGTCGCCGATGTCTCGCAGGCCAGCGTGCACATGGCTTGGAAGGCGCACGTGCCTTCGTCCTCCGCATGCGGCCCTCAGGGGGTCGCCTACGATGCGGGCGCCGAGGAAGTCGTCGTCTTCTGCTCGCTGTCTCGCACGACGCATCGTATGGCCGGCACCAATGGTGCTCAGGTTGCCGATGGTCAGAGTGCTCCGCTCACCAAGAGCCACCTTTCGCAGTCGGCGCAACGTGGCCGTGAGGTCTTCCGCCTTGGCAACAGCACTCGCATCTCCAGCAACGGTGCGATGGCGTGCGCGAGCTGCCATGCCGAGGGCCGCGCCGATGGCCTCACCTGGTTCCTTCAGGGCAACGTCCTGCAGACTCCGCTCCTGTCCGGTCGCGTGATGGGCTCGCACCCCTTCAAGTGGGACGGCAAGGACGCGACGATCTCCGACAGTCTCAGCAACACCGTCGGCCGCCTGGGCGGCACGGGAATCACCAAGGCTGAGGTCAAGGATCTCACCGCGTTCCTGGCCGCGATGCCTGCACCCCGCACGCCCGCTGCGGAGGAGCCTGCTGCCGTGGCCCGCGGACAGAAGCTGTTTGAGAGCAACACCACCGGTTGCGCCACTTGCCACAACGGTCCGCTGCTCACCGACCAGAAGGCTCACGGCATTGCGGAGGACCTTCCAGCTGTCGATACGCCATCGTTGATCGGCTTGGCCGCCAGCGCGCCCTACTACCACGACGGTAGCGCGCCCACGCTCGCGTCCCTGCTTCGCGGCAAGGGCAATGTTCATGGCATGGGCCGGCTGTCCAAGCTCGACGAGTCTCAGATTGGTGACCTCGTCGCATACATGGAGAGCCTCTAGTCTGTCAGGGAACCTCTCGGTTTCCCTCGCTGCGGGAGCGGAGCTCCCGCAGCTCAGCCTTCCAAGTTCGGGCTCCGCCCTCGCTGAGGTTGTGAGATGTGCTTTGGTGTCCGGAGTCCACAATCTCGATAGACTTCTGTCCATGCGAATCTCGTTGGCGGTAGCGTGCCTCCTGATCGGCTGCGGTCCCAAGGGTAAGGACACGGTCACCCCTGAGCCGGCGCCGGCAAGTGGACAGACGGATGCCGAGGCGACTCCTCAGAACGCTGCAGGGCACCCTGGGGTCGCGCACTCGGGCAGCATCGATCAGGTCGCGATCGATCCCACCGGAGTCGCAGCGCTCACCCGCGACACGGTCGGTGGGCTCCGATTGTGGACCGCGCTCGATGGGTCAGCCGAGCCCCAGGTGGTCCCGATCGCCAACCCCCGTTCGATGGCGGTCCTGAGGGCGGACCCGCAGCGATTCGTCGTGCTTGCGGTCGAGGCATCCGGCGGGGCGCGCTTCGTCTCGATGACGCCGGACGGCCACGCGAAAGACGTCGCTTCCCTGCCTCCGTTCAATCCCGTGTTGCAGGTGGCAGCGCTCGAAGGAAAACGAGGCGGCCTGTTCATCGCCCTGATGAAGGACGGCTCGATTCGTGTCTTCGACCTCCAGGGCGAGGAGCGTGCGGCGTTTGACGAGAAGGGCTTTCAGCCGATCTCCGTTCGGACCAGCGCGAACGGGGAGCATCTTCTCGCGCTCACCACGATGGACCGAGTTGGCTCGGACGCGCGGGCCGAGGTCCAGCGCATCTCGATGGGGGGGACCGCCGAAGCACCGACGCTGAAGCGCAGCGGGACGCCGCAGATCGTCAAGACCACCGCCGCCATCACCGACACCACGGTCACGTTCTCCCCCGATGGGAGTGAGGTCGCGGTCCTTGCCCGCGCGACTTCAGCGTTCTGGGAGGTCGAGATCTACGACCTTGGAGCCGACGCCGAGCCGCGAAAGATCCCGGTCAAGTTCAATCAGCACCAGCAACCGCACCTGGGCTACACGGGCGCAGGCAAGCTGCTGGTGTCCTCCAACGAGGGGACGCCATCGCAGCTCGTGGATACCGCCGAGTCCTCGATCCGGCTGCGGACCTCGATCCCACAAGACTTCAACCATCAGGGCCGCGCTCAGGTGTCCACAGCCGGTCGCCAGATTCTGGGCTACGGCACGTTCCTATTCGTTCACGACGTGGACGACAGGCAGCATCGGTTCCTCGGATACACGGCCACCCAGGGGAGCGGCGTGGGCCTCTCGCCGAGCGGGTCGCACGTTGCGTGGGCGTATGCGCAAGGCCCCGTTGTCGTCGAGTCGATCGACGGCTCGACGAAGGCCGTCGAGATCGACTACGGCAACAACAACTTCGCCGGGACGCGGGTCCGGTTTCTCGACGACGACCACGTGGTCATCATCGACTCGACCGGAGAGGTCACGTTGTGGCATTGGCCCTCGCAGACCACGATCGGGCGAGCGGGAACCATGTCGAATGTCCGCAACGTGCACATGGACCCGGCGCAGGGCCTCCTCGTCCTGGAGCGCCACACCAACGAGGCTTGGGTCTACGAGGTCAGTGTCGCGGATGGATTCGTGGGTCCGTACATCGTCGGCGACACATCGCGGTTGGGCATTGTCCGACCGAGCCCCCCCTCCGACGTGATCCTGTGGAGCATGCAGGCATCGACCAACAAGACGCGAGAGTTCACGCTCGACCAGCTCCGCTCGGACATGACCACCGCCGAGTCGGATGCGCTTGCCGTTGACTTGGTCGCCGGACAGTCTCCCCCGCTCGCCGTTGATCCGCAGGGCCGGCAGTACGGCGTCCGCTGGAACGGAAAGGCCCTCGAGCTGTTCATCATGCGGGGGAAAGAGACGCTGGGGTCGAAGGCGATGTCCACCAACGACATCAACCAGATCCTGGCCTCTCCCCAGGGAGATCGCTTCCTGGCGGTGCTCAATCGCTCCGGTGCGGTCAGCGTGGCCATGCACGACACCGAAACGATGGAGCCTCTGTGGAGCTACGCCACCGGGGTGTTCAACTCCGACACCGCGTGGAGTGACGACGGTCGCTATGTCGCCTTTTCCGCCAACACCGGAGCCGTGCTCCTGGACGCAGAAACCGGGGAATCGGTGCTCTCCCGGTGCGGATTGCGGTTTTCCGCCTTGGGCGCGCCGCCCAGTACGGCTTTCTCCGCGCCCAACCGAAAGAGCCTCTGCGAGCTGTGAGGCTGCTCCCGCGTTCCGGACGGCGTCGGGTTCGTGTCACTGACCTGTCACACCGGACCGGGAGTCCGGCGCTATGGTGTGGCACTTCCCATGAGCGGGACCATTCTCATCGTCGACGACGAGGCCGACATTCGGTCGACCGTGGAGTTCAACCTCTCGCGAGAGGGGTTTCGAACGGTGACTGCGGGACTGGGCCGTGAGGCGGTCGAGCGGGCAGGCGACACCCCACGGCCAGATCTGATCGTACTGGACTTGATGCTGCCGGACATCTCGGGCACCGAGGTCTGTCGCCAGCTGCGTCAGTCCCCAAAAACCCGCAGCATTCCGATCCTGATGCTCACGGCGAAGACCGACGCCATCGACCGCGTCGTCGGTTTCGAGGTCGGGGCGGACGACTACGTCACCAAGCCGTTCAGCGTGCGGGAGCTGGTGCTGCGCGTGAAGGCGATTCTCCGCCGATCGGGATCCACCGAGGAGCCCAGCGAGAGCCTGAACATCGGCGTGCTCCGCATCGATGTCGAAGGCCACCGGGTCTGGATCGAAGGCGAGGAGGTCGTGCTCACCGCACTAGAGTTCCGGCTGCTCACGACGCTGGTCAAGCGTCGCGGCCGGGTGCAGACCCGTGAGGCGCTGCTCAACCACGTCTGGGAGATGAGCGGTGACGTCACCACCCGTACCGTCGACACCCACGTCCGTCGCCTACGCAAGAAGCTTGGGCCCGCGAGCGAGTATGTCGAGACTCTACGCGGCGTCGGCTACCGGTTCCGCCCCGAGGTCCCGACCTCCTAGGCCCCATGCCCCTGGGTTTCCGCGGCAAGCTCTTCTTGCTGGCGGCGCTGATGATCGCTGCGGTCGTCGGCTCTGTCGGTTTCTACGTCGAGCATTCGGTCGAGTCTTCGCTGCAGTCGCGTCTGGAGCTGGAGCTGTACCGGCACGCGAAGAACACCGGCGTCTTGTTGGAGCACCGTGGGGACGGCGATGACCTCGACGCCGTCGCGGATCGCGTAGCCGATGCGACACGGTCCGAGATCTGGATCTTCGACCTCGACGGGCGGCCCGTCGGAAGCTCCGTGCTGGCACCGCTCGAACTGCAGCAGCTCGCACAAGTCTCCGGCGACCCCGAGCTCGAGCAAGCCCGCCAGAACGACCGAGGCATGGACGTCCGTGCCGACGCTGAGGGGAACCGGAATCTGCTCGTCGCGGTGAAGGTCGCCGCGCCGCAGCAAGCGGTGGTTGTGCGGGCTTCAGCGTCTCTTGCGACCGTTCAACAGACGCTCGTGCGGCTCCGTATTGCGGCCGTCGTGGCCGGGCTTGCGGGCCTGGCGATCGCGGGCGTCCTGCTCACGGCGGTTGGAAGCCAGGTCGAACGCGCGCTCAAGCCCGTCGTGTCTTCTGCTGCTGCCGCGAAAGGGGCAGAGTCGAGCGACGGCGAGTCCGCGCATGGCGACGATGGACCGCAGAGCCTTCGCACCGTGGCGGTGGACCTCGAGCGCACGATGGGAGCCCTCTCGACCGAGCGCAACCGATTCGAGGCGGTGCTGCAGACGCTCGAGCAGGCGGTGTTGGTACTCGATGCGGACGAGAAGCTGATCACGGTCAACCGTGCCGCGTATCGGCTGCTGTCCCTGCCCGAGCGCGCCGTGGGACGGAGCCTTCTGGAAGCCGTCCGTGTTCCTCGCCTCAAGGCGCTGGCCGCCGCCGCGGCTGAGGGAGGCAGACACCACGATGAGTTCGAGCTGCCATCCGGCCTGCGGGTCGACGTGCGAGCGACGCGTCATGACGACGAAGGCGTGGTGATCGTGGCGCAGGACATCACCGAGGTCCGTCACCTCGAGCGGGTGCGTCGGGACTTCGTCGCAAACGTCTCCCACGAGCTCCGAACGCCGATCAGTGTCATCCGGGCCAACGCCGAGACGCTTCTCGATGGCGCGCTCGATGAGCCCAAGATCGCCCGCAAGTTCGTCGAGGCCACGCACCGTCATTCTGATCGCCTGGGCCGGATCGTCAGCGACTTGCTCGACATCTCCCGGATCGAGGCCGGTCGCTACTCGCTCAACCCCTCGAATCTGAACGTCGGAGACGTGGTCGATCAGGTCCTCGATCTGGTCGAATCCAATGCGACCGAGAAGGGGATCGAACTTTCGGTTACGATCGAGCCCGAGCTCGATATGTACGCCGACCGCAAGGCGATGGAGCACATCCTCATCAACCTCGTCTCCAACGCGTTCAAATACACGCCGGAGAACGGAAAGGTGGAGGTGACCGCCCACGCTCCCACGCCCAACAGGGTCCGCATCGAGGTGCTCGATGATGGTCCGGGCATCGACCCTGCGCACCGTGAGCGGATCTTCGAGAGGTTCTTCCGCGTGGACTCAGGGCGGTCGCGTGACATGGGCGGCACGGGTCTAGGCCTGTCGATCGTCAAGAACCTGGTCGAGGCACAACGAGGGGAGGTCGGGGTCGATCCTCGCAGCCCCACCGGGTCGGTTTTCTGGTTCACCCTGCCTGCCGCTCGCCCTACGAGCTTCGAGATCGAGACACCGGAGACTGCAACGTCATGAAGACGTGGCATTGCGGTCACTTTGAGGTCGGCAGAGTTTGGCAAGATGCTGGGCGGTGCTCCCTTTGACTCCAGTCACGCGGAAGTTCGAGACCGAACTGAGTAGTCTCCGCGAGGAGCTGTTGCTCATGGCGGGTCGCGTGGAGGAGATGATCCACCGCGCCGGACGAGCGCTGGTCCAGCGTGACGTGAAGCTGGCCAAGGAGACGATTGCGCTCGATCGGGCGGTCAATCGCGCCGAGGTCGACATCGACGAGCGGTGCATCGACATCCTGGCTCGGTACCACCCGATGGCCAAGGAACTCCGGTTCGTGACCTTGGCCATGAAGATGGTCACGGACCTGGAGCGGATCGCCGACCTTGCCGTCAACATCTGCGAGCGGGCTATCGACCTCAAGCGGGCCGACCGCATTGTGGTGCACGCCGACATCCCGCTGATGACAAGCCTCGTTCAGCAGCAGGTCGCGGGTGCGATCGATGCGTTCGTCAACGGCGACCCCAGCAAAGCCTGGGAAGTGCTGGAGAACGACGACGAGGTCGACCTGCTCTACCACCGCGTGTTCGCGGACACCCTGGAGCGCATGCGAAGCGACTCCGAGCAGGTCCACCAGCTGATCCACGTGCAGTCGGTGGCGAAGTGGCTCGAACGCATGGGCGATCACAGTACGAACCTGGCCGAGCTCGTGATCTTCATGCTCGAAGGCCGGGACATCCGCCACCCTGGGTCGTAGGTCGGGCGTCGGTGAGGGACGTGTCCTCGCGCTCGCGCAATTCGTGCCCGGGTTTGTGACCGAGGCTAGCGTTGTGGCTGCGTGACCGGGACGCCCCACGACAAGCTGGACAGCGGCGACCCAGTTCTCCGGTCTCTTCGCACCCGAGGCGGTGAAGCGGACGCCACGATGGGCCGTAGCGAACGCCTTCTGCGGAGTCGGCGAAAGGTCGTGGCGCAAACGATCAACGGGACTGCTTTGTGCTTGTCCGGAGCACTGCTGCTTCTTGAATCTGGAGCTATGGGGGCATGCGGACCACGGGTGGACGGTCGGAGTCGTTCGCTATCGGGCCGGCGCGTCCCGGTCCCAGACCACGTACAGCACCGACCCCACCACCGCCACTCCGGCCGCGACCGAGAACATCGCCGCATACCCTGTCCGCTCCAGGACAAACCCCAGCGAGGGCGCGCCCACAAACAGCCCCAGATCGAACAACGCCGTGAAGGCGGCCAGCGCCCTGCCGCGTTCATGGGCCGGGGTCCGCATCACAACCATCGCCGAGGCGATCGGAAACGCGTACCCGTGGCCGATCCCGCACAACACCCCCGCGACGATCGTCGAGGTCCCGGTCTCGCCAAACGCGAGCACGAGCAGTCCCGCTCCGGCGGACCACACCGACGGCACGAGTACGGCCTTCGCACCGACCCGGTCGGGCAACCACCCCAACGCCAGCCGCAGCACCACCGCGGCGATCGTGTATGCCGTGAAGAAACCGCCCACGCTGCCAACGCCCGTGTCGTCGACGTACGTCTTGAGAAACGTGAAGTACGACGCGAGCGCGAACGCGAAGCTGAACCCGACCAGCCAAATCGGGCGCAACAAGGGCGCCGAGGCAGCAGCCAAGAACGAACGCTTCGGGCCCTCGGGCGCGTCCGGCTTGAGCTCGGGAAGCGTGAGCGCTGCAAGCGAGCCCAACGCCGCCGCAGCGACGGCCGCGAAGAACAGCTCCTGGTAGCCGGCAACCGCGAGGATTCGATCGCCGATGAGCCCCCCCAGCGACAGCGGGATCATTCCCGAGACCCCGAACAGCGCCATGCCCTCGGCGCGTCGCTCCGCCGGGATCACATCCGCGGCGATCGTGAAGAACACCGAGAACAGCATGCCCTCGGCCACGCCGTGCCCCAGTCGCACCACAAACAACAGCGGACCTACGTCATCCACCAACAGATAGGCCGCCGAGAACGCGATGTTCAACGCGCTGCCAACCAGCGCCACCACTCGCCGCCCACGGCTGTCCATGACGCGGCCGATAAGCGGCCGCGACAGGATCGCCGAGGCGGCCATCGCGGCCATCGTGAGGCCAATCGTGAAATCGTCCTCCGTGTGCTCGCGCAGAAACCCTGGCAGGTGCAGGAAGAAGAAGAACGACAGGCTGTGCATGAAGTTGGCCGCGAACCCGAGCACGAACGGGCGACTCAGGAGCGGGGGCCGACTCACCGGCTACCCTTCCCACGGCGGGGTGCGGGGTGCAATGCGCGGGGGTATGCTCCCTGCCATGCCCGAACGGCAGCCTCCGCAGCGTTCTGAGACGATTCGCGACTCCATCGCGCGGGAGCTTCGCGGGGGCTGGCTGTCCGCGCGTCAGCTCTCGAGCCTGGTCGGGATCTCGGAAAAGGCCGTTCCGGGACACCTCGAGCACCTGCGCAAATCGGCGTCTGGCGCGGGCGAGACCTTCGAACTCGAGCCCGCGGTCTGCACCAAGTGCGACTACGAGTTCGATGATCGCGACCGTCTGTCCAAGCCCAGCCGCTGCCCGGAGTGCAAGGGCCAGCGTCTCGAGCCGCCCCGCTTTCGCATGACGATGGACAGTCCGTGAGCCCTCTCGAGGTGGTCCAGATCGAAGTCGGTCTCCTGCAGAACTTCTGCGAGGTGATCGGCTGCCCGAAGACCGGGGAGGCCGCACTGATCGACCCCGCGTTCGAGGTTGACCGGCTCGTCGGCGCGGCAAAGAAGCGCGGATGGACCGTCACCACGATCTTGCTCACGCACACTCATGACGACCACATCGCCGGACTGGACGAGGCGGCCGAGTCCACGGACGCCGTGGTCCGATGTCACCCCGTCGAGGTGGCCACCGCGCGCCAGCAAGCCCCGAACGTCGTCGCCATCGATGACGGCGAGGATGTCCTCGTTGGCCAGGGCCGCATCCGCGCGCTGTACACCCCCGGACACATGCCCGGGTGCGTCTGCTGGTACCTGCCCGAGACGGGGGCCCTCATCACCGGGGATGTGCTCTTCGTCGGCTCGATCGGCGGCGTGAAGTTTCCCCAGTCCGACCCGGACGCGATGTTCCACAGCCTGCAGCGGGTCCTCGGCGCGCTTCCCGAAGAAACACGCGTGTACCCCGGACACGACTACGGCAAGACACCCACCAGTACGCTCGCCTGGGAATTCGTGCACAATCCCGCGCTCCAGGTCGACAATGCTGCTGCGTTCCGCAAACTGCACGGGCTCTAATCGCTTCAGGAGCTGCCGGTGATCGAGGCCCTCGCGATCACCACCGGGTCGATCGTGCTCGGCGTGGTGCTCGGCGTTCTCACGCGTCGGAAGTCGGCGTCGTTTGGTGCGCTTCGTGTCTTCGCGGTCGCTGCGGTGGCCACCGCGGTCGCGCTGCAGATGTTGCCCGAGGCGCTCACCGAGATGGGCGGCACGGCGCTGCTCGTCTTCGGCGGCGCGGTCGTCTTGCCCGGGTTGCTCTCGCCGGTACTCCGCCGCTTTCGCCGGACCGACACCACCAGTCACTCCTTGAGCGCGGACCTCGGCTTCCTCGGGTTCATCGCCCACCAGTTCGCCGAAGGTGTCGCTCTCGGTTCGTTCTCCACCGAGGCCCACGCGGACCATGGACACGAGGGGTTGGTTCTGGCGGTCGCCGCACATACGGTCCCGCTCACGGCGTTGCTGATCGCCGAAGCGCTCACCCACCGCACACGCCGGGTCGCGATGGGACGTGCGGCGGCGCTCGTCATCGCAACCGGCCTCGGGTTCGCGCTCGCCGACCTGCTCCACGACGTTCTCCCCCATGCATTGCACTCGTGGCTGACGGCGGGCGTCGCAGGTGTGCTCATTCACATCCTCTTTCACGACCATGGTGAGGACGGTCCTCGGACGCTGAAGCGCAAGGTCCTCGAGTCCGTCGCCGTGGTCGCCGGCATTGCACTTCCGATCGTCGCCGCATCGGCCACCGGACGAGGGGTGCAACGCTCGGTCACCGACGCGTTCCTCGAGCTCGCGTTGGAGACCGCACCGATGCTCTTGCTCGGGCTGGGTCTCGGCGCGCTGTTGCAACTTCTCGGCAGCAAGATCCCGCAGCGTTTCTTGACCAGCGGCGGCGCGTTGCGCCAGGCGATTCGTGGCGTCGCGGTGGGGGCCCCGTTGCCTCTGTGTGCCTGCGGCGTGCTGCCCGTCGCAGAGTCCCTGCGCAAGCGCGGGGCCGGTCCGGCGTTGGTGATCGCGTTCCTCGTCGCCACCCCCGAACTCGGGCCCGAGACGCTCACGCTCACGCTGCGCTTCATGGGAGGTCCGTACGCGGTTGTCCGGGTGGTGGCCGCACTCGCGCTCGCGCTGTTCGCCGGATTGTTGTTCAGCCGGTTGGTGCGTTCGACGGCCGGTGAGGGGCAACCAGCCGAGGTCAAACCGCCGCCCCCACCCACGCAGGGGGCAGCGGTCCGCGCGCTCGGCCACTTCGACGAGTTGCTCCTGCACGTCGGTCCGTGGGCGGTCGTGGGTCTGTGGGCGGCTGCGTTCGTCCAGGTCTCATTGCCCGAGGGGTCGCTCGCCCAGACCACCGCCGGCGGCCTCGACATCTGGTTGGTCGCCGCAGTCGCCATGCCAGCCTACGTTTGCGCCGCCTCGGCCACGCCCGTTGCGGCAGTCCTGCTGCTCAAGGGGATCTCGCCGGGTGCCGTCTTGGTCGGACTCCTGCTCGGACCGGCGACCAACATCGCGACCGTCGGCGTCTTGAAGAAAGCGTACGGCGGACGAAGCGTGCTGCTGGGTGTCGCCGGCATTGCGCTCGCGACGATCGGGATGGGGTACGGGGTCAACGCCCTCGAGGTTCCCATCACGCTTCCCGCTCAGCTCGACGGACAGCACGGACATGGGGCCCTCGCATGGGGAAGCGCTGCGCTCCTGGCCCTCGCGCTTGGACGCCAGTTGTGGCGATGGGGCCTCGGGCCTTGGCTCGAGATTCTTGGTGGCCACCACCATCACGGCGACCACGATCACGGTCATGGGCACGGGCACGGGCACGGGCACGGGCACGGGCACGACCACGGTCATGACCACGACCACGGGCACGGGCACGAGCACGACGACCAGCCAGGTCGGGATGCCGCGGACTAGACATCCCACGCGCCCGCACATTCACATTCACGGGTATTCCGGTGTGGGTCCGATACCGGCCCAGGATCCGATATCATGACGCTGGGTCGAGATGCTGTTGGGTGAAGTGCAGGCGAAGAGTGGGCGGACCGAGGTGACCTCGGTTGTCTGCTTTGCCTTTGCCGACATGGTCGCGATCCGATCGCTCCAGGCGGAGATCCCTGGTGACCACGTTCAGCTCGTGCCCGGAATCGACCGTGACCTGGAGGGGCTCGTCGTTCAGCTGCTCGGCGATGCCCCCGCGGTGATCGTTGTGGCGCACTCTCCCGAACTCAGCGCCGCGCGCCTCGAAGAGGTGCTCGCAACGTTCAGCAAGCAGCGCGCTCGCAACCATCGGCTTTGTGTCTTGGAGTTCGATCAGACCGCACCGGCTGGGTTCCTGCACGGTGTGGGCACAGCCGTCGACGACATGCGGGGCCGCTGTACGCCCAGTCCCGCCGCGAGCCGACCCGCCAGTGGCCCGACCACGACTCGCAAGCGCGCGCCGACATCTGTCGCTTCGGCGCCGGTTCAGTCTCGGCCGAGCGCTGCCGGGGTGGCGGAAGCGCCCGACGAACTCGCGAAAGCGCCCGACGAAGTCGCGGAAGCGCCCAGCGAAGTCCCGGAAGCCTCACAACCTACGGAGTCTCGCGGCGTGGGTGAGGACGCCCTTTCGACCACGAACCCTGGACCGTCGGATAGCGACACGACGTTCCCCGATCTCAGCCCATCGATCTCCAATGTTCGCCGCGGGAAAGCTGCACGGGCACGGCGCGGAGTCGCGTTGCGCCGGGTGGCGGTCGGGACCCTGGTCGTTGCGGGCCTGGGTTCGCTCGCCTGGTTCGGTGGCATGTCGAGCCTCGGCCAAGCGACGGTCGAGGCTGCGCCAGCCGCGAGTCCGGACGTCCCGATCCGCAAAGCGTCCCTGGCTTCGAGACCTTCTCCGGAGCCCGTTTCGCGCACCCGCGCACCCGCGAAGTCACGAAGCGTCCCCCCGGCACCAAGCGGGGTCGCGGATGATGCTGCGGCCGAGTCTCGGCGGGTGGCGGCCGCGTTGGACGCCAAGCAGCTGCATGCACTCGACGCGCTCCTCATCCGCGTTGCGTCACGGGAGCCGGAGGGGTTCGTCGATGCTCGAAGGCGTTGCACCCGACTTGAACTCGCGAGCCTGCAAGGTTGGCGCTTGCCGTCGTTGGACGAGCTGCGAACGCTCCGCCGCGCCCGGATGCTCCCCGAGGGCGAGTACTGGAGTACGTCGCGCGTGGGTGGCACCCTGCAGTTCACGCTCTCGCGTGACGTGACGCGACCACGCGAACGCGAGCGAAGCGATCTCGAGGACGCGAAGACCCTTTGCGTGCGGCAGCGTTGACCGACGCTTTGCGTCACCGCGGTGACAAAGATCGATACTCTTTGCGGACCACGGACCTCGCCGTCGCGCGGAAACGATCCCGTGATCCCGGCAACCCACCGAAATGACAGGATCTGGGGCGCCCGGCGCCGGGTTGGAATCAACCTTGCGATGCAGGTGGGTGCGCGTGGAACCGACGCGCGGCGAGCGGATGAAGCTTCGAATTCACAGCGCCAAGTCGATGGGGATGCGTAAGGGACGATCGTGGAGCATCGACTGGCCCGTGCCGTCTGGGGGGACAGGCACGGAGCCACGCTGAGGGAGCCGAAGGTTCGGCTGTCTCGTCAGAGGCACGCCCCGCGCCACCGGGCGCGGGGACGTGTCTCCTTCTTTGCTGACTCGGAGCTGCCGAGGGATTCGCCAGGAACAGAGGTTTCGTAGCGGGGCACGGTACCCTCGCGCGATGCTCGGGGGGTTCCTGGCGATGAGCCTGGTATGGGCTCAACCACCAAGTTCGCCGCAGCCCGGCCCACAACGCCCGCTGCGGATGGCGCTTCGCGTCGATGCCGGGGCGACCTGCCTTGAACTCGATCACCTCGTTGACGTGATCGGCGAGGCGTTGAAGACGGACGTGGTCGATGCGCGGGTCGAGGTTGAGCTCATCGGGGACTCCCACGACGCCCTGGCCCTGGAGTACACGGTGCGACGGAGTGGGGAGGTCATCGCGATCCGTCGCTTTGACGCGGAGGCGACGAACTGCGAGCAGCTTCACGCGGTTGTGGGGGTCTCGGTGGCGTTGGCGATCGACGCGACGCTCCTACTGCCACAACCCGAACCCGAACCCGAACCCGAACCCGAACCCGAACCCGAACCCGAACCTGAACCCGAACCCGAACCCGAACCCCCCCCAGAACTCGAAGCCCGAAGGACAACCGCTGGCGAGTTCGAGCCTTCACCTTGGGAGGGCGCGTTCATCGTGCGAGGAGGAGTTGCCGTTCAGGCGCCCCCGGAGTGGGCAGGGGTCGGTGCGCTGGCGGTTGAGCTGCGCTGGCGTGACCGAATCTCGATCGATGCAGGAGTTCTCGGCGCTCGAGGTGGCTTTGTGTCACTCGGCGAAGGTCGAGCCGCGTTCACCCTCGTCGGTGCGATGCTGGACCTTTGCGGTGGAAAGACACTCGGGAGGGTTCATCCGCGCGGATGTGGCGGAGTCGTCGTCGGCGGCGCGTTGGCGCAGGGACGGGGCTTTGCGAATGCTCGCAACGACGCGATCCCTTGGTTGGGCCTGACGTTTGGCAGCGATGTGCGGGTGCGCGTGGCCAAGCGCGTCGAGCTCGAGTTCGGGGCTGACGGGGTGGTCCACCTGCTGCGACCCGCGTTCGACTTCGTCGACAGCACCGGAACGCGGCAGGCCGGTCGCGACTTCCCTGCCGCCGGTGGGTGGGTCACCGCGGGCGTCGTGATCTCGTTTCGCTGAGGAGCGTCCCAATGGAGCGCAACATCCGGCTGTATCCGCTGTATCAGGCGGCCCGCTCGAGCACCTTCTGGCTCCCGGTATTCATCCTGTATTTCTCGTCCCGCTTCGAAGCGGCCGAGGTGTTGCAGCTCGAAGCCATCTACTACGCGTCGGTCGTGCTGACGGAGGTGCCCTCCGGATACCTCTCGGACCGTGTCGGGCGAAGACCCACGCTGTTGTTGGCGGCGGTCGCCTGGACTGGGGGCTACGCAGCGTTGGCCTTTGGCGGCGCGTGGTGGATGTTTGCCGCCGGGCAGGTCGCGATCGCGGCGGGGATGGCGTTCAACTCCGGGACCGATAGCGCGCTGGTGTTCGACTCCTTGTCGGCGCTCGGCCGCGAAAAGGACCTCGCGGCGGTCGAGGGCAAGGCGCAGTCCTGGGCCGCAATCTCCATGGCCCTGTGCGCGCTGGCTGGCGGACTGTTGGCGTCCATTGACCTCAGCCTCGGGTACGCGCTGTCAGCAGCGGGGGCGGCCGTCGCGTTCGGGATCGCCTGGTTCATCCGGGAGCCGGAGCGGCTTGCCGTCGCGCTGCGGCCCTGGGCTCAGCTCCGCGGCGTCGCGAAGTCGTTGCGAGCTCCTGCGCTGCGATGGTTGTTCGTGTTCTCCGTCGCCATGACGGTGTTCAACCACGTGCCGTACGAGCTGGCTCAGCCCTACCTCCGCCTTGTCCTCGCCGACCTTGGCGTCGATGGATTCACCCCGGCGGCATCGGGCTTGATGATGGCGTTGATGATGGCCGCCGCCGCTGCCGCCAGCCGATTCTCGGCACCGCTTTCTCGGCGCATCGGTGTCGCGCCCGTGCTGCTTGGGGCGATGCTGGTCCAGGGAATCGTCATCGCAGGGCTCGCCACGCTCGTTCATCCCGTCGTCGTCCTCCTGTTGCTGGTGCGCTCCGTACCTGGGGCGTTGTCGCGTCCGCTGGAGTTGCAGAGCGTCCTACCCAACCTCTTGGATCACCAACGCGCCACCTACCTCTCGGTGCAGAGCCTCGCGGGGCGTTTGGCGTTTACCGGGGCGTTGGCCACCGGATCCTGGGTGGTCGGTTCGCTCGAGAGTTTGGGCGCATCGGCGATCTCGCGGCTGGCGGGTGGGGCCGGGGTCGCCCTCCTCGCTGCGGCGGCGGTCTTGGTGTGGACACGACGGGCGCTCGCGGTCGGGGGCGAAGACCCGGGCTCGTGAGAAAAAACCGGTCCCAGAGACGGTTTGCGCCGCCCCCGGACACCAACTCTCGTAAAGACGATGAAGGATCCAGCTAGCTCGGCAATACATGTCGTGGGACCCTCATGCCCGCCTGTGGACGAACATCTGGATGCAGACGCGCTCTATCGCGCTCACGCTCCGTTCGTCGCTCGATTCCTCATGCGAATCGGCGCGTCGGGGGAAGACGTGGCTGATCTGGTCCAAGAAGTGTTCCTGGTGGCGCATCGGCGAGGGGGCTTCACGATGGGGCGCGCGAAACCCACGACTTGGCTCGCGGAAATCGCGTTCCGCGTGGCCTCGGACCGCCGCAAGAAGGCGCGGCGTCGCCTCGAGGACTCCAACGCGGAGGTCGTGGCGTTGGCGCCGGCCGTTGCCGCGTCCGCCTCACCGGCCCAAAAGGCGGAGGCCCGTCAAGCACTGGCCCGCGTTCAACACGTGCTCGACACGCTCACACCGGAGAAGCGAGCGGTGTTCGTGCTGTATGAGCTGGAAGGTCAAGCGTGCGACGCCATTGCGGTGGCGCTCGACGTTCCGGTCGGCACGGTCTATAGCCGCCTGCACTCCGCACGGCGCGAGTTCTCCAAGGCCCATGCCGCACTCGAGGGTTCCGGCCAGCAGGTGCGTGCCCCGAACGAAGCGGCGGTTGCCGATGATGCGAAAGCTTCGTCCCGCACGGCCGTTGTCGGAATGAATTCATGATGTCCGAACCTACTCGTTTGCTTGATGATCCCGCGATCGCGGAAGGCCTACGGGCTGACTTGGTACAGGCGCAGTCCGTGGTGCTCCAGGGTCTCGACCTGTCCGCCGGAGCGGCGGGCCTGAGCGCTGCGATCGCCGCAGAAACGACGGCTGCTGGTGCGGCCGGAGCGGGTGCCGGCAAGATTGCTGTGCTTGGGATCGCGGGTGCCGTGGCAGCCGGCGCGCTTGTCTGGTTTGCGCTCCGGGCCCCGGAGACCGAGCCACCACTTGTTGCGGCCCCCATCGTCGAGGAGCAGGCCGAGCTCGCCTCACCCGGGCCAAGGTTGACCGCCCCTCAGCCGGAGCTCGCCGTGTTGCCCGGCTCCGACGAGCCCGAGTTCGTCCCGGTTGCGCCGGTTCCTACACCGGTGGTGGTCCAAAGCGATCGGGAGCCTGAGGTTGCGCGTTCGAGCCGCAAGCGGCCTCGCAAGGACGACAAGCAGGCAGACTACCTGCGAGAAGCCAGGCTGATCTCGAAGGCTCGCGCCGCGCTGAAGACCGATGCCAGTGGCGCGCTCAAACTCCTCACGCAGGCGCGCTCCGAGTTCCCTCGGGGGTTGCTGCGGGAGGAACGCGAAGCTCTCACGATTCTCAGTCTCGCGAAGCTCGGGCGCTCCACGCAAGCAAAGGCGTCCGCGAAGCGCTTCCTCGAGAAGCACGACGAGAGTCCGTACGCTGCGGCGATCCGTCAGGTCCTCGGCGCGTCCGAACCTGGCTGACCCGCACGGACGTCGCGAATCAGCCGCCGGGATGGAGGCCTGCGGCCGAAGTCACAGTCCCGTCGCGGGTTTCGCCGATCCTCTGCTAGGCTTGGTCTATGGAGGTGAGCTGGCAGAGCGCAGTGTGTTGCGTCGCGCTCATCTGTGGTGGCTGCCAGGTCCGAGGACTGGTGGGCTCCAACGAGAGCGCCGATGACTCCGCTGCGACCGCGGCGGCATCCGCTGGAGTGGGGGAAGGCTCAGAGGGCATCGACACGTTTGACTCCAATTCTGGCGGAGGGAGTGGGGGCCAAAGCGCGAGCGGGACCCGCGGCGCCATGGGGACAGAGTCCGACGACGGGGCTTCGTCCACCGGTGACCAACCAGCTCGTCTCGATGTGGCCTCCGGCGACGACTCCGAGGTTTGCGCGCCGCCCTCGTTCCCTGCGTGCGACGGCGGCGACGGCAACGACCTCAAGTGGCAACGCGCGCTCGGCTTGTGCGACGGCGACAGCGAGGCGGTCTACTCCCAGACGACTCGGCCAGGAGCCGTTGCGATCGTCAAGGGCCGGCTCGGGAGTCCGAAGAGCCCGTTTTCTCCACGCGAAGGGGAGAGCATGGTCGTGCTCTCGACCGGAGACGCTTCCGAACTGAAGCTGAGTCCGCGGGGACTTCGCGACAAGCGGCCCATTGACTGCGATGACCCGCTGTATTGCCCGAGCACCGATCTGGGTGGTGGACGGCGTGGGGTGCTCCCCGCACCGATGACGTGGCGTCCGGTCGACGCAGAGGGTGACTGCACGGAGGACGCCTCGCTCATCGGAGAAGGTGACTGCTCCAACAGCCTCGCCGGCCCATGGCTCGGCGGCGATGGTGCGTACGACTATGGCGAACTTCGCATGCACGCGGAGGTGCCGCGGTTCACCGACGCGCTGCAGTTCGACTTTGCGTTCTTCTCCAGCGAGTACCCCGTGTTCACGGAGGACGTCGATGTGGCCTACAACGACATGTTCGTTGCGTGGCTCGAGTCCGAAGCGTGGACGGGCAACGTCTCCTTCGATGATTCACTGCAGCCGATCACGGTGCACAGCGTCTTCATGGACTACCGCAGCCCCAGCGCGGCGTGTCCGCATTGCAGCGCGCCAGAACTCGAGGGCTTCGCCATGGAGCACCACGCCGGCACGAAGTGGCTGACGACCAAGGCGCCGGTCGTGCCCGGCGAGACGATCGACCTCGTGTTCGCGATCTTTGACCTCACGGACGCGACGTTCGACAGCGTGGTCCTGCTCGATGGCTTCGAGTGGTCGTGCAGCTCGACGCGGCCGATCACGACCGAAGGCTGAGCGCGCGAATCCGAGCTGCGAGACCGAACCGCGAGGCCGCGGCGTGGGTCGCGCAGGGTCGAAAGTCAAAGAGACTCAAAAAAAGTGATTCGGACGTGAAGGAACCAGAGGCCGTTGGACATTCACCAAGTGTGAGGCCCTGAAGGTCTCACCGCTGCCGGGGGTCCCCCCGTCAGTGACAGTCCAGACAAGGTCGGCATCCCTGGCGCGAGTCACGTCCCCCTAAATTCGTGGCTCGCGCCACTTTTATTGGTCGCGCGAACAACAAGAGCGTCCGACCTCGCGCGAGGTGGACGCTCTTTGCCTTGGTTGCCGCTTGGGAGGTCGCTGGGCCAGCGGCTACAGCCCGTCGAGTGGGTTGTCCCCACCACCGACGTCGATGTTGTCCTCACGCTTGTTGCCCGGATTGACCTTCACGGAGACCTTCGACTTCTTGTCGTCGCTCTGGAAGGTGACCCAAGCCTCGCCTTTGGCGGACTTCGTGGACTTGAGGCGCTGCTTGCCCCCGGTGGAGTAGGTGACCTCGACCGAGTACCCTTCGTCCGTGGATTCCACGTAGACGACAGCTTCGTGCTTCTTCTTGCCCTCGTTGAGCACCAGGACCAGCTCTTCGCCGGTCTCCATCTTGTGCCCGGGGTGCTTGAGGGTCTTGCCCCCGGTCTCGATCTTCAGCTTCACGAACACCTTCTCCGCTGCCGAAGCAGGGCTGGGGGCGGGCGTGAGGACTGGCGCAGCCGAGGCGGTCGCGGGTGCGGCCGGAGCGGTCAGAAGGGCGGCGAACGCGACAGTCAGCAGCATGGCCGGCTTTGGACGAGCTTGCATAGGCAGATATTCACCCTGACCACCGCGAAACGGCAAGGTTCCGGCTCACGCGGGCCGAAGATCGAGCGTGGCAACACACTCCACGTGATGCGTGTGGGGGAACATGTCGACAGGTTGCACGTCGACAAGGTCGAACGCGCCATCGTCGCCGCATAGGATCGCCAGATCCCGCCCGAGACTCGCCGGGTCGCAGGACACGTAGATCACGCGTCGGGGCTTGAAGCTCGCCACCGCCTCCAGCGCCTCGGGCAGGCATCCGCTGCGAGGTGGGTCCAGAATCACGACGTCGACTTTCTGCTCCAGCTTGGGCAACAGGAGCTCGGCCCGCGCGCAGATGAGCTCAACGTTGTCGAGTCCCGCGAGAGCCTTCTTGGCCGCTTCGATCGCCGGCGCACTCTCCTCGATCGCGATCACCTTGCCCACCGTGTCTGCGAGCAGCGCGGCGAAGGTCCCGACGCCCGCGTAGGCATCGGCAACCACCGTGTCCTTGTCGCCATCAACCCGTGCCCGAACGACGTCGATGAGCTTCTCGGCTTGCGGACGGTTGACCTGGAAGAACGCGCTGGCCGCCACGAGAAACTCGCGCCCATGCAGGCGCTCGGTGATGTGCTGTTGACCGGTTTCCAAGCCGTACTCCGCAAGGTCGAGCTTCGGCTGGATCATGACCTGGTCGGCATCAGCACCCACGCGGATGTTGCACTGCGTCGCGCCATCCAAGTTGCCCTGCAGCTTGCCCAGGACGTCGTTGATCCGAGGGTCCATGATCTTGCATTCGGCGACCTCGAAGAACTGCCGTTTGAATCGACGGATGTATCCGAGCTTGCCCTCGCGGACGGTGAAGCGGGCGTGGTTGCGGTAGTTCCACGGGTCGTCTGCGCCGATCACCTCGGACACCGGAGGGTCTTCGAAGTCGCCGAACTTGTGCAGCTGGGCGCGGACCATGTCTCGCTTGAGTGTGAGCTGGTGCGGGTAGGCGACGTGCTGGAACTGGCAGCCACTGCAGCCCTCGAACAGGGGGCACGGCGGTTCGACCCGGTGCTCCGAAGTGCTTGTGACCTCCTCGACGTCGACAGCGACATAGTTGCGCCGGACCTTGCGGACTTTCACGCGCGCCTCTTCGCCCGGGATCACGCCGGCTGCATAGATCGGCAAGGCCAGCCCTTTGCTTGCGATGCCATCGCCACGGGGGGCAACTTCGTCAAACCGAATGGTTACGGTTTCGCCTTCTTCGAATTCGCGAGTCATTCGTCTTCCAAATCGAGGTCCCAGCGGACCTCAGTCCAAGTGCTGGCCCGCAGCGACTGCAGGTTCTCGGTGATCCACAGCATCGTGTCGTCGTCCTCGGAGCCGTCGAGGGCGAGCTCTTGCCACTGCCGACGTGCCCTCACATACGCCTGGGCCATCGCGGACCAGTCGTCGTAGGCATCCTGAAGGCGCATCGCGATGGGCTCGATCATCGACCAGCTGTCGTCGTCGTCGACCATCTCCGCCGCCGCACCGAGGCGAGCGACGATGACGAAACGCAGCAGCTCCCACGCGTTGTCTGGGTTGGGAGAGCTGCCGAGGTCGCGCAGGGCGTCGTGCAGCTCGCGAGCACCGTGCACGTGCCACCATCGCTGCAGCATGCGGCGTGCTTCACCGCGGGGGAGGTGGCCGTAGTCGCAGTCGCGGCTGACGAGTCGGACCGCAGCTTGGCACCATCGGCGAAGCGGGTCTCGGGCGTCGATGTCCGCTTGGGTTTCTTTGGGCTGCCGAGGGCCGCCGCGCCGACGTCGGCTCGTGATCCAGGCGAGCGCGAGCAGAGCCGCGGCGCCCACGAGCAGCCACCGCCAGTTGTCCAGCAACCAGTCCAGCAGCCAGTTCATCGTGTGACAGGCTCCAGCAGCTCCAACGTGCAGTCGTCGGCCCGTAGTCGAACGCGGGTCCCGAAGGGCAGCGCCATGTTGCGGCCGCTGTCGTGGCCGAACTCGAAGCCGGTCACCACGGGGACGCCGAGGGTTCCCAGCCGCTCCAGGATGACCTCTTCCGCGGAGGGTCCGACGCCGGGCTTGGGTCGTTCACACATCGAGAGCTGTCCGACCAAGACACCTCGCACGCCCCGCAGTGAGCCGCTGCTCAGTAGGTGGGTGAGCGCCCGATCGATGCGGTACGGCGCCTCGTTAATCTCTTCGATCGCGAGGATGTTGCCCCGCATCGGTGGGAAGAAACGCGTCCCCACCAGGCTTCGAAGGACCTCCAGGTTGCCCGCGATGAGGCGGCCTTCGACGATGCCTCCGTGCAGCGCTGAACCTTCGGAGGCGACGATCGGCGGAGGAACTTCGCCGCGCAGCAGGTCGAACAGGTGGGCGACGTCGCCGGGGTGAAGGCCGCTGAGTTGGGTGAGGACCGGCCCGTGGATCGTGGCGACCGAGGCTGCGACCCATGCCCAGGAGAGCAGGGCCGTGACATCGGAGAACCCAACGATGGCCTTGGGGTTTCTGCGCAAGCGGGCGGGGTCGAGGCGGCTCAGGAGCCGAGTGAGTCCGTAGCCACCGCGCGCGCAAAGAATGACGCCCGGGTCCGGCGCTGAAAAAGCCGTGTGCAAGCCTTCCGCCCGCTCATCGTCCGGGCCTGCGAAATAGCCATCGGATTCGAGCAGGTTGGCGGCGAGCTCGATCGGGTGATCGTCTCCCAAGGCCCGTTGGAGGGAGCGCATGCCTTTGTCGAGCCGAGCTGCCTCGACCGGGCCCGACGCGGCAACCACGTGCACGCGGGTACCAGGCCTCAACGCGGGCGGAATGTTGATTCCAGACGACTGGGTGGGGGCGTTCAACGGGGGCGGACTATATCAGGCAACGGTGGGGGCCCTGCGTGGAACCGATACAGCGCCGAGTCTGGCAGCCGTCACGTGGGGATCTGGCCGCGAGGGTCGAGGTCGCTGGCGCGGAGGCGGTGCTGACGAGCACTTCGGTTGCACCCGCGCGGGATTTGCAGGCACCTCCAGAGGTCCGCGGCGCAGAGGCGCCGGGCACCGTGAGCGGTTGTCCCGCGTCGACCGAACCCTTGGGGGGTTGTCCGGTCGCCCGCGGTCGGCCTGCTGCGCTTCGGCGGCGGCGCTCGGACAACAGGACGCAGGACCTGTGACAGCCTTAAGAGAATCCTCGCCGGAAGCGGAGGAGACCCTTGGGCGTTCCACGTTGGGATGGGGCGACCGATGGAACGAGGCAGGCGAGTGCGGGATACTCGGGAGGTGGTCCGTAAGGTGGAACTCCCTGCGTCGCGGACGCGAACGCTGTCGGATGACGAGGCCGCGGTCGGTGCTCGTTGGGAACGCACCACCGGCACCAAGGTTGGTCGCTACATCGTCGAAGCTCGGCTCGGTGCAGGGGCGATGGGGGTGGTCTATCGGGCGTTGGACCCAAAGCTAAGTCGGCTTGTCGCCATCAAGATGGCGCACGACTCTCAGGCCCGGACCCCGCGCGGGGTGGAGAGGTTTGCCCGAGAAGCCCGAGCGATGGCGGCCCTGCATCACCCGAACGTCGTCGGGGTCTACGACTATGGCGCTCGGGACGGCGCCGGGTTTCTTGTGATGGAGCTGCTGGTTGCCAAGACGCTGACCGAGTGGCTCGAGACCGAGCCCACCTTGCAGCAACGAATCCGGGTGCTCCGGCAAGCAGGTGAAGGGCTCGCCGCCGCACATGAGGCCGGGCTGGTCCACCGTGACTTCAAACCAGGCAACGTCCTCATCACGCAGGACGGCACGGCCAAGGTCACCGACTTCGGTCTCGCGCGTGTGTTCGGCGACGACGACTCAAACTCCGATGCCTCGCCCCTCGTCGCTCCGCACGAGTTCAGCGGATCGGGGCCGAGCTCGCACACCGTGACCGCGCAGGGGGTCGTGCTTGGCACGCCGGCGTACATGTCCCCCGAGCAGCACCGTGCCCACCCGTTGACACCTCTGTCCGATCAGTACAGCTACTGCTTGACCGCGTTCGAGGTCCTCACGGGGTCGAGGCTTTTTGAGGCCCCCTCGCTGATGACGCTCGAGCTGATCAAAGAGGAGGGGCCCTCGCCGCAGGCGCTGCGCGGTTTGCCTCTCCCCATCGCGCGGGCCCTGCGTCGGGGCCTTCAGCCGCGCGCTCGGGACCGGTTTGCGGATGTGCCGACCCTACTGCGGGCCCTCGAACGCCGACCTCTACGAACCTGGGGGGCGATTGCGGGGGCCATGTTGCTGCCGGCGGCGCTGCTCGCCGCTCCGGTCGCAGAGCGTGCCGATCCCTCGTGCTCGTCCAAGGACAGGCCCCGGCTTTGGACCGACGAGGACCGTGGTGCGATGCGAGAGGTCTTCACGCGCTCTGTCGAGCCTGGCGCGGGAGAGGTGGCTGACCTGGTGTTGTCGATTTTCGAGGGCGAAGCCGAGGCATGGTCACGCGCGAGGGCGCGGACTTGCGAACTCGGACCGAAGGAGCGAGACCTCGCGGTCGCGTGTCTCGAAACGCGCCGTGAGGAGTTCGAAACGACACGCGACCGAATCTCCCTGTGGGCAGCGGTGCCTGTGCAGCAAGCGACCCAAGTTGCGTCGTCCCTCAAGCCCTCTGAGGAGTGTCTGCAACCCATGTCGGCACGCCTGCAGGCGGCCAGAGGCGACCCGCGTACCCATGCGTACCTCGACGAAGTCGAGCGACGAAAGAATGCGGCCTCGGACGCGTTACGGCGCGAAGACAGTCGAGCCGCGCAGGCCGAGCTAGAGTCGGCACTAGAAGCGATCGGGCAGCTCGAGCCGCCGGCGATTCGGGCGAAGCCGCTGACGGACGTCGGCAACCTGCTCGACTCTGCTGGCGCCGCGGAAAAGGCGTCCGAAGTGCTCAGCGAGGCGCACGCGTACGCGGTCGCGGCAGGCGATGATCGCAACGCAGCGTCGGCGGCGATTCGCTTGGTGTGGGTCGAAGGCGTGGCACTCGGTCGCCCCGAGGAGGGACGGCGGTGGTCACGAAAGGCCGAAGCTCATCTCGAACACTTCACGCCACGGCCGGACATGGCGGCGGCCCGGTTCGTCAATCTGGCTGCGATCGCTCAGGGGGAAGGCGAACTCGACAAAGCGCTGGAGTTCATGATGAAGGCCAACGAAGCCGCGGAATCGGGAGAGGAGGCCCCGGCATCGCCAGCTCGACAGAACGCCTTGTTGATGGCGCGGGCGCGTCGTGAGCACAACGTTGGTGCGCTGAACTACTGGCTCAACCGCAACGAAGAAGCGCTTGCTGCGTTTCAGCAGGAGGTCGTCGTCATCCAGACGGCTCGCGGTGTCGACCACCTCGACACGGTCGATGGGCTCGAGGGTGTTGCGCTCACCGCCGATGCGGTCGGAAACCTCGACCTCGCCCGGGTCTCTGCAAAGTCGAGGATCCGGATCCTCGAGAAACATCGCGGCAAGAACCACCCCAGCGTCGGCGGTGCCCTGCAAACCCTCGCCTCGGTCGAGTACTCGCTCGGCGACCTCGAGGAGGTTCGACGATTGTATGAGCGCACGATTGCGTTGCTGGTGGATCACGAGGAGCCTGGCTATGAGCTTCGGTTGGCCAGCGCACGCGTCGAGCTCACGACGGTGCTTCGAGAGTTGGGCGAGGCCGATGCCGCGATGGAGCAGGCGCGGCTGGCCTACGCGGGGTTTGAGAAGGGGACGGATCCTGGCTACGCGGGGCACCGCGCCGGGGTGTTGCGCGAGCTGGCGCTGCTCAACTCCCAGCTCGGGCGGCACGACGAAGCGATCGAGTATATGGAGCGGGCGTACGTCGCCGGTGGCGCAGCCATGCTGGAGTTGCTCAATCGGGTGGTGTTCGCCGTCGCTCAGATCTACGTGTTCAACGGCGCGGGTCGGTATGACGACGCGGTTGCGGCTGGAGAGGTCGCGATGACGATCGCGGAAGAAATGCCAAACTCGGTGGACACGATGCTGCTGCAGCTTCGGCTCGCAGAAGCACTCGCACATCGCGGGGCTACCGGAGATCACGACCGGGCTCTCGCGATTCTGGACTCCGTCGAAGCCAAGGCGCGCCGGAATGATGCGAGCATCATCCTGAAGCGGGACTTGCCCGACTCGCGCGCCGAGATCGTGGCGCTCGGCAAGAATCGATAGCTTGCCTTCTCGTGCGGTTGGTCCTGCTCAGGCTTCGATGATGCGCAGCGGGACCTCCGGGTCCAGCACGTAGCCGCTGTCTGTGCGCACCAGCAGGTCGCGGAGTCCCATCTTCCTCAGCGTCGTCATCGCGACGTACACACGGTTCGCCCCCGCTCGGGGCAAGAGCTTCTCGTCCGTCCATGCTCGCTCGAGCATGTCCGACACGGATAGCGCGCGGCCGGGCTCATCCCGCCGTGCCTCGAGCATCGTTGCAAGCACGCGGGCCAAGGTCTTGCGTCGCTCGATGTCGAATCGTTGGCCGTCGGGCGTCGTGTACCAGCGGCCGGCTGCATCGGCGACGAACGGCTCTCGCTCGACCTTGCGCCCGTAGGTGGAAATCCCCGCAGCGCTCGACTGATGGGCGAGAAGTGCGTCCAGCCCCTCGAAGGGGGCGAGCTTGTCGTCGTGGGCTTCCACCGCTGCGCGCTCGACCAGGGCCTCCAGTTCGTGAAGGTTGCCCGGCCATCGGTGGCGGAGCAGCCGAAACGTCAATTCCGCATCGAGCCGAACTTCGGAGCTACAGTAGCGGCGTGCAAACGCGAGCGCGAGGAGTGGAATATCTGTACGCCGCTCGGTGAGTGATGGAACTCGGACGGACCATCGACGGAGGCGGTGGACGAGCTCGGGGCGAAGTCGGTGTGCGAGCCCATCCGGGGACTCGACCGTGCAGGCCACGAGCCCCGTGTCCTGGAGTCCTGCGGCGTCCAGTCGGTCCACGAGCAGAAGTTGTGCTGCGGCTGGCAGCTCCTCCACGTTGTCGAGGACTACGGTGCCGCCGGACGCAGCATCGAGTACCGCGCGCAGCAACGCCGCCTCATCCTGCGAGCGCCCGCACCGGGTGACCTCCAGCGGACCGGTCCGGCCACTGATGGCGTGAAGGTGCCCGGCCAGCGCACTTTTTCCGACGCCGGACTCGCCCCACAACAGCGTCGGCCCGCGGGTTGATGCCTTGCCGACGGTCGCGACGGCGGACAAGAACGCATCGCTATTTCCCACCATCCCTTCGGGGGCTTTTTGGTCGGGTGGCTGTGGTTCGCGGGTCACCATGAGCAGCGCGCGACCCAGTCCAATCACATCTCCGGAGACCAAGGGGTGCTCTTGAATGCGGCTTCCGTTGACGTAGGTCCCGTTCCGACTGCCCGCATCTCGCACGATCGGTGTCCCCCCGCTCCCGCAGTCGAACTCGGCGTGGGCTCGAGAGATGTGCCCGTCGTCGAGCACGCCCACTCCGAATACATCGGACTTGCGGCCCAACCCGACAGCGCCATCGAGTGCGACGCGGCGACCGACGTGCGAGGGATCGTCGTGATGGACCAGCCCGATCCACCACCGTCTCGGGGCCCGGCCGTCGTCTTCGGCCAAGGTCGAGGTTTGGGTTGTTTCCGCGGTCGACAAGCAACGCCAGTATCCCACTTCGCGACGAGGACCCAAGGCCGTGCGTAGGGCCCGGGCGGGACGAAACAGGGTCTATCACTGGCTGGGGGTCCGAGCGGGGCGTCCGTCGAGGGCTGGATGCCCCGAGCACAGACCTTTTGCGGACCTTAAATCTCGGTGGGCTGCGTATCGCTACAATCCCGGGGATCCAGCGACCGGCTGCGCTTCGGACGGACGTCTGGTGGGGCGCTCAGAACCGAACCTGCACCGACATCCCGGCATAGGTCGGGCTCACTGCTGGGGTGACCGCGACCCGTGCTCCGCGCGGCCGGTGGATGAGCAACGAGATTCCGGTCGCCAAGATCGTCGGCGCTGCGACGAGGACCATGAACCCGGCTCGCGCACGCTTGACCTCGCTGAGTCCGTTGTTGAGGCGAGCGTATTCGGCGTCGGAGAGTGCGCTGGTATCGCCCTCGAACTCCTGACCGATGTCGATCGCCTGACGCGCGCCGGAGCCGAGAAGGCCCGCGCCCACTGCGACACCGGCCGTGCCGAGCACGACTGCGGTTGCCCCGGTCCCGATTGCGATGCGCCGCTTCTTTGCCAGGCTGTAGCGCGGGTTCTGGTGCAGCCACTCTCCGAATGCACGGCCGGCAACCGCTCCGAACACGGCCCCGCCCGCACCGAATCCGACCGCACCGAACACCCGACCTCCTCGAACGCCGATGTCACCGTCGCTCGGTGCGTCGCAGGAGGTGATGTCGTCCTGGTTTCCGCAGTCGGGGAGCAACGCCAGTCGGCTCATGATGACCGCCGACCCCGCGAGGCCGAGGCCGATGACGCCCGGAACCCAGACCTCGCGCGGCAGGGTACGCTTGATGCCGTCGGGGAAGGGGTCGTGGACGCCGGCAGGGTTCATCGAGGGGGCGACGTCGGCGGTGACGCGACCCTCCCGCGGTGCTCGGGCGGCAGCTTCAAGCTCCGAGAGGTCGACCGTCTCGAACGGCAGCGCTTCGACCGGGTCGCTCGAATCCGCCTCGGCGATCGATTCGTCGAGTTCTTCAAAGTCCGAGTCTTCGACGCCGACCCCTCGTTCGCCGGACTCGGTGACAGCGGGGGACTCGCCCGGGGTGGCGAAGGCGAGGGAAGGGATGAGACTGGCAGTGAAGAGGTACAGGGGCGGAAGAATGAAGAGTTGCGGTCGCAGCATCGGGGCGGGGGCGCGACTCGGGCCGGGGACGAGCGCAACCACGTGGTTGTCCCCCCAGCGCCGAATCCATTACTCCGACCCACGGTTTTCTTTCGACTTCGTTCCCAAGCGGCGACGGGACGTGATGCCGATCGCCGCAGGTGTTGCGAAGCGGTCCCGGCTGGGCTAGCGGCGCTTGCGGTTGCGGCGTCGCGAGCGTTTGCTTCCGCCGGATCCGCCCTCGTCATCCGAACCGCTGCCCTTGCCGTTCCCAGCGTCGGCCGCCGACGCTTCCGCGCTCGGGTCTCCTTCACCGTTTGGGCGGTCGCTCTGTGCGCGCTCCTCACCGCCCGAATCCGGTTCCAGTCGCTCCCGCTCTTGAAGGTCCGGTTCCCCCTCGTCGAGGTCGGGATCGACGACCGGCGCCGGCATGGCCATCGCCGGGGCGTGGTCCTCGGGGGGCGCCTGGCCATCCTCGAGATGCTCGGTCCCCAACATCGACGCGGCCTCGTGGGCTTGGGCGTCGGTTAGTTTGCCGACAACACCGCAGACCTGATCGTCTCCCGCGACCTCGAACACTTTGTCGACGACGAAGAACTGCGGAGCGTCCTCGCCCGCCTCCGCTTGGTGAAGCGTCAGGATCGAGTGGGTGGGCGGTGGTGCCGCGGTCGCGATGAAGTACCGGTCGTCACCCTTGGCTTCCAGGGCTGCGGACTCGAGGAGCGTGGTGTGACGGAGCGCGACTCGATACTCGGACATCTGCGAAACCGACTCTATCAGGTCCGATTCGACAAGGCAGGCCACTTTTGCGGTGTTCGGTCAGATCCCGGTGGGCCGGGCGTAGCCTCGGTTCTCGGGTTGCGTCTAGCCCGCGTTTACAGCTGGGCGTCCGAACCGTAGCCTTCCCCACACTCCGCGTCTCGTCAGGCCTTCGCAATTGCGCGCCTGGACGGGTATCAACGGCGCGAGAAAGCCACGCACGCATGTTCGGCGGACTGATCCAGAAAGTTTTCGGCACCAAGCACTCGCGGCAGATGAAAAAGCTGCAGCCGATGCTCAATGCCATCAATGAGGCGGGCGACAAGCTCAAGGACGTCGATGACGCCCAGCTCAAGACGAAGATCGACGAGTGTCGTGAGCAGTTCGACAAGGGGCGTTCCCTCGACGACTTGCTCATCGACGTCTACGCGATCGTTCGGGAGGCGGGGTGGCGCACGCTCAAGATGCGCCACTACGACGTCCAGATGATCGGCGGTATCGCGATGCATCAGGGCAAGGTGCTGGAGATGCGGACCGGTGAGGGCAAGACCCTCTCCGCGACCTCGGCCCTCGTTCTCAACGCGCTCAGTGGCCGCGGCGCACACCTCATTACAGTCAACGACTACCTGGCGACTCGTGACGCCGAGTGGATGGGGCAGCTGTACGGCTTCCTCGGCCTGTCGTCTGGCACGATCGTGCACGGCCTGTATCACGTGGAGCGGCAGCGCTCGTATCGGTGCGACATCACGTACGGCACCAACAACGAGTTCGGCTTCGACTATCTCCGCGACAACATGAAGGAGACGATCGAGAAGTACGTCCAGCGAGAGCTGAACTTCGCGATCGTCGACGAGGTCGACTCGATTCTCATCGATGAGGCCCGGACCCCGCTCATCATCTCGGGAGAGGCGGACAAACCCGCGGACCTCTATCACACGGTCGACAAGGTCATGCCGTCGCTGCGGCGCGACATCGACTTCGTCCTCGACGAGAAGCACAAGAGCGTGCAGCTCACGGACGCCGGCGTCGACCGCATCGAGCGAGAGCTCAGCTGCAGCAACCTCTTCTCGCCCGAGAACAACGAGCTGCTGCACCACGTCAACCAGGGCCTGCGCTCCCACACGCTCTACAAGAAGGACGTGAACTATCTGGTCGAGGGCAGCGAAGTGCTGATCGTCGACGAGTTCACGGGTCGCAAGATGGAGGGCCGCCGCTGGAGCGATGGTCTGCACCAGGCGATCGAGGCCAAAGAGGGCGTCCCGATTCAGCCCGAGAGCCAGACGCTCGCGACCATCACGTACCAGAACTACTTCCGCATGTACCGGAAGCTGGCTGGCATGACGGGTACGGCCGATACCGAGGCCGAGGAGTTCCACAAGATCTACGAACTCGACGTCTTCGTCGTGCCGCCCAACCGGACCATCGTTCGCGATGACCGCGACGACTTCGTCTACAAGAACGAGCGCGGCAAGTTCCAGGCGGTCGTCGCCGAGATCAAGGAAAAACACGAGGCTGGGCAGCCGATCCTCGTCGGTACGACCAGCGTCGAGAAGTCCAACGTCATCCACCAGCTGCTCGATCGCGAGGGCATTCCGCACAACGTGCTCAACGCCAAGCAGCACGCCAGTGAGGCGATGATCGTTGCGCAGGCCGGTCGCAAGTACGCGGTCACCGTCGCCACCAACATGGCCGGTCGCGGGACCGACATCATCCTGGGCGGCAACGCCGAGATGATGGCGCAAGAGCACTTCGACCCCGAGAAGCAGCCCGAAGAGTACGAGAAACTCTTCGCCGGCTTGAAGACCCAGTGCGAGGCTGAGAAGCAGGAGGTCCTCACCAACGGTGGTCTGCACATCGTGGGTACCGAGCGGCATGAGAGCCGGCGGATCGACAACCAGCTTCGCGGTCGTGCCGGTCGCCAAGGCGACCCCGGTTCGTCGCAGTTCTATCTGTGCCTCGAGGACGACCTCATGCGCATCTTCGGGGCCGACAAGATCACCGGCCTGATGGAGCGCCTCGGCATGGAGGAGGACGTGCCAATCGAGGCGCCGCTGGTCAACCGGGCGATCGAGAACGCTCAGGAAAAAGTCGAAGCGATGCACTTCGACACTCGAAAGAACATCTTCGAGTACGACAACGTCATGAACGAGCAGCGCAAGGCGATCTACGCCCTGCGCAAGCAGATCCTCGAGGGTCGGTACCGTCCCGAGATCCTCGATGACAAGGCTCGTCAGGAGCAGCACGAGAAGCTTCCGCCCCCACCGGAGGTCTCAGGACCTCACACCATCGAGTCGCTGTCGAAAGACATCCGCGACAAGGTCGTCGGGCTCGTCGATGAGCACATTGCTGGTCTCATCGAGGACGGCGCCGAAGCGGAAGGCGGCGACAAGCCGTTCCCCAAGGATGGCGTCGATGCGGAGGACCTCATGCGAAGCCTCTACCGCCACTACGGGGCGATGGTGGATCTCTTCGAGGTGCGGCGCTCCTACAAGAAGCTGTGCGACACGGCGGTTCGAGAGACGGCCGCCGCACAGATCCAGCAGCGCGAGCGCCTGCACGACCTTGCGTTCGCGCTGGTCGAAAAGACGGTCGACGGGCTGTGCCCCGAGGACGTCCACCCGGATGACTGGGAGGTCGAAGAACTCGAGACTCGGATGCTGGAGCGGTTCCACGCGAAGCTCGATCTGAGCTCTGTTCCCGAGAACCAGGAGGAGCTGATCGAGATCTGTTGGAGCGCCACCGAGGCACTCCTTCTCGAACGGGAGAAGGACTACCGGCTGACCATCTATCTCTATCACATCCGCCATGCGTGGCTGAAGGAGATCGATGGGCAGTGGATCGCTCACCTCAAGAACATCGAGCACCTGCGGACCGGTATCGGCCTGGTCGGCTATGCCACGCGCGACCCGAAGAACGAGTACAAGATTCGGGGCTACGAGCTCTTCCGCGACATGTGGGAAGGCATCGAGCAGACCGTTCTCGACAAGGTCATCATGCTCCAGCTCACCGACGAGCAGCGGCGTGAAGCCGAAGAGGGTGCCGAGTACGAGACGGCGCTGACGCGAGCCAACCAGCGACGTGCCGGTGGTGCCGGTGGCGGAACGAAGCGTCGGGCGGCGGCGACGAAGGGCGAACTCAACAAGCTCCAAGACGCGGCTCGTCGCGCGATGGAACAGCTCAACGCCGCCGGGAAAGCCTCGGCCCAACCGAGTGCCTCGGAGCAGGTCGAAAAAGCGGTCAAGGCCGCGACTGCGAAGAAGGACATCGGCAAGGCTCGGCCCAACGACCCGTGTCCGTGCGGTTCGGGCAAGCGCTACAAGAAGTGCCACGGCAAGAAGGCGCCGGCTTCGGCCACCGCCTGAGATTCCGACTGCGTCATTCAACGGGCTCGCGGAAAACCGCGGGCCCGTTGTCGTTCTGGTGCCTACGAGAATCGGTTGGGCTTCGTCCGATTTGCGGAATCGGACCGGGTGCCCGTGGGTATTCCCCACACGATGAGTGGAGCAGGTGGAGTCAATGAGGCTGTCCGGGGCGCAACGAAAACACGTCGCTGGGAGTCCCGGATGCAGGCACGAGCCGCGGTTCGCCGTTCTGGTCGCCGTGCTGTGTCTCGGCTGAACACCCAGTCCGCGGAGCCGTTCACGATGGACCCGATCGTCGAGGCGCCTCCGGTCACCCCCGCGCAGCGCGTCATGCGTCGTACGGTTGCGGTGCTCACCGCGCTGATCATTGTCGCGGTCGGCGGCGGACTGATCTTCATGACTGGGGTTGGCGGTGGCAAGGGCTACCAGGTCGCACCCGTGCTGGCCCTGATGATCCTCGTGATGTTCGGGTTTCCGGCACTCGCCGTCCTGTATCGACACCTCCAAGGTGTCTGGCACGACACGCAGTAGCGCTCGAGCCAAAGCAGTCTAGGAGGAGAGGCCAGCGAGGTCTCTCCTCCTTTCTTTGTGGGCAGCTTCTAGGGGGTGAGCAGCTCGTACTGCTCGATCTCCTCCGTGGTCATCCAGTGGATGCGGGCGGCAGGTGCTGCCTGCAGCGTGAAGAAGTAGAACGTCTCGCCGCGAGGGGAGCCGAGCATCTCGTTGAGGTAGTCGATGAAGAAGATGTGCTCAGGGCTGTCCATCGGCAGCTCGCCGCCTTCTTCCTCGCCGTTCGACCATGAGTGCACGCCAACCTGCGCCCCTTCGTCGAGGGTCCGTGTGACCCCGGCACAGAACAGATCTACGCCACCGGACGCGATCACACCGTCAGGCGGGACGTGGGTGGCCCACCCGCCATTTCGTACCAACCGACCCGTTTCGACGTTGACCTCGTCGTTGATCGAACCCGGCACGTCCTGCAGGACCAGTCGATCGATCTCGGGGTGTTCTTCCTGAAGTCGCTGGATTTGTGTGAACGTGAGAGACCCGAGCGCCCCGCTGAGTGCGGCTTGCGGCCCGTCGAGTTGGATCCGCGAAGATCCAGAGCCGGGATAGAAACAGGCCGAGAGCTCGAGCGTCGTCTCGGCCCCCGCGAGTGTGAGGGTCGTGTCTGGAAGGAGCACGGCATCCGTGGCCTCCTGGTACTCGACGGCGGCCTGCCCGTTGTAGACGTCGTCCCCGTCGATGAACACGACTGCCCCCGACGGGCCATCGCCGGCCGCATCGAACGGGAGCACGATGAAGCTGCTCTCGCTGAGGACTGCGATGATCGACAGCGTGCCGTCCACCTCTCCGAACTCGACATCGACCACGGGCCGGAGCGCCGCAGCGATCAATGCATCGCCGGGCGTGGCGAGCAGCAGTTCGTCGAGTGGCAATGCGGCGTAGTCCGGGCATTCGGCGATGGGTGGCGCCACACCGGTTTCGCCGGTCTCGGACGTCGAGGCATCGACGTCTGAGCCGCTGCTGTCGCCGGTCTCACCGGATTCGGCATGGGTCGTGCTCGTCGGTACACCGGTGCTGCCAGTGCTCGAAGTGGGGTCGTCGGTTCCGGCGGAGTTGCCGCCGGTTGTTGGGCATCCAAGGAGGAATGCCACGCTCAGGCACGAAGCGAACGGGAGGGAAGAGAAACGCATGGGATCATCCAATCTGAGGTGGGCTCCTCAGCGCGGATACGCTCCCATGAGACTCTCGTTCGGTCGGGCTCCACGACGTTTCGTACCGATCTCGGTCTCACGCGGCGCGTCCGTGAGGAGCAACTACGCAATGACTGAGATCGGGCGGTAACGACGTGTCCCGCGGCTCCGATCACGCGATCAGCATAGCAGGGCCCCATGGCCCGGCAGCTCGAAGATCGTGCTCGGCATCACTTCCGGCTCTACAGCGCCCAGAAGAAGTCTTCGAGACCCGGTGGCAAGGAATCGAGACTTGGAATCTGGAAGTCGTCCGTCGCGCCATCGGGGCACGGGCCCATGTTGAGCACCGTGTCGACATCGACAAACACGTTGTCGTGAGCGGAGTGCTCGCCGTCGAACGCCTTGAGAGACAGACCGACGGAGCTGTCGATGAACAAGTTCTCGTAGATGTCGACGTGCTGGTTTCGCATGTGAGCGATGACCGCGGACCCCGATGCCGACGTCCCACCTCCGCTGACCGGAGAGTAGCCGTACAAGACGTTGCTGTAGATCCTCGCCGGGAGGTCCGGTGTTTGGCTGGATGCCTTGAAGTCGACCGCGTTTTCAGCCGTTCTGTCGGGCCCCGAGGTGAAGAGGTTCCCTCGGATTGTGAAGTTGCGATGGTCGTTGCTCTCGTAGTGCCTGTTCACGTTGGCGCTGGTGAACGGCTCGGACTGAATCTGCACACCGTCTCGCATCCCCAACATGACGTTGTCTTGGATGAAGATGTCCTCGCTGTCCGCGTTCCAGCCGGTGTTCCCGCCGTTGCCAAAGAAATCGGACTCGTCCATGTCCGAGAGCCAGCTTCGGTAGATGACCCCCATGAACTCGGAGACTCCGCCGGTCCATTCGAGTCGGCTGCGTTGAAACGTCAGGTTCGTGACCGACTCGGATCGTCGGTTTCCGATCACGAGGAAGGTCTCGCCGCCGCCTCCCCAGGTTCGGCTCAGCTCGTCCCAACGCTGGTGGGGTCGGTTGAAGGTCCTGCGGTGTTGGCTCCGACTTCGGTTTCGCCACCGCTGCTTCCATCGGTGTCGGCGTTGGAAGTCTCGCTACACCCGAGCGCCAAAACGGAGAACAGCAGCGCGCCAGCGAGTCCTTTGGATGAGGTCGGCTTCAAGCTCAGGGAGTCGGTCTGTGAGTTCAACATGCAGTTGGAAGGACATTGAGGTGCAGAAGTCCGGTCGCCGCAGGTGCGTGCGGGTGGCTTCGGTGTCCACAGTCATGGTTTGCTTCTGAGCAAAACGTCCCACCCGCCGGTAATCTGACGAGAGAACGGCCAGGGCTGTGAGCTGCCTGTCCTTTCGTGCGGCGTCTTGTCGCATCGACTCCGTCCGCCGGTTGCGGTCACATGTCGACGCGGTGGGAGCGGTATCCCGAGACGTTGGGCGCGCGCTCGAGAGCCTTCTCGATCCAACGCTCGTCTTTCTCGGCGACGACGACGAGCCGGAGGTCGTCGCCCTCGGGGAAACCGTCGAAGCCTAGGGCTTTGGCCTCGGCGCCGGTCATGACTTGGGCTTGGGTCTCCGCGAGGACTTCGGAGCTGAGCAGGCCTTCGCCGTCGTTCCCAGCGGTCAGGTGGACTTCGAACACGATCACCCCCCGAGGTTCGCGCGCCCACGGCGTCAGGGCAAGACCCCGGTGGGAAGGCGCAGCGTGACCCGGGCGCCGGGGTCGAGGTTCTCGGTCGACGAACTCCCGCCGTGGGCCTCCGCGATGCGTCGAACAAGCGCCAGGCCCAGTCCGAGCGCTCCCTTGCCGTCCGCGCCTTGATAGCCGCGCTCGAACGCCTTGTCCAAGTCCTCGAACCCGGGCCCTCGGTCTTCGATCTGAATGAGGACGGCGTCTTCGGTCCGCGAGAGCTTGATCGCAGCGACGCCTCCGCCGTGTTCCTCGGCGTTGCGGATCAGGTTGGCCAGTGCCTGCAGGAGCAACGCCGGGTCCGCCTGAACCAGGAGGGTTTCGGCGACGGCCTCGAGCCGAGTGGGGTCGACATTGGCGCGTTCGAGTGCCCGTAGGCTGAGCGCGACGGCATCGAGTGGCTGCAGGTCGAGGCGAGCAAAGTCCAGGCGGGAGTTGGCGAGCAGCTGTCCAACCAGCGCATCGATGGCCTCGACCTCGCGGTCGAGTTCGTGCACGAGTGCATGGTCGGAGTTCGACTCCCGGGCGGTGTCGAGGAGGATGCGGATGTGGCCCAGCGGGGTTCGGATCTCGTGGCTGACCGAGGCGAGAAGCTCCCGCTCGGCGCCGATCATCGACTGGATGCGGGCAGCCATGTCGTTGACCGCCTCCGCAATTGCTCGAAGTTCCATCCCGTGTACGCGGCCGGTCATCCGGGCTTCGAGATTGCCCTTGCCGATCTCCTGCGTGACGCGGACCAACTGAGCCAGCGGTCGGGTGAGGTGGAACGCGATGGCGCCCGAGGCCATCCAGAGCACGATCCCGCCGACGACGAACGGCAACCAGACCCGGCGGGGTCCCCATGACTTCGGGAGACACGCGAGGACCTCGCCGCGGTGGGGGACTTCTAGAGTGTAGGGGTGCTCGCAAGTGAGCCCGTACGCGTCCAGTTGTGTCCCGGCGGTGTCGACCACGCGGATGCCGAACCCCAGGTCGCTTGCGAGCGTTTGGGCGAGTGCTTTGCGCGCGCCGTCGTCGTCCCAGAGGGCCTCGAACCGGTGCGTTGCAAACTGGGTGAACGCGGCCTCGTGGTCTTGGCCGGCGCCGCTCCAGACCCACGCGGCGGTGCCGCTGAGCACCCCGGTCAGGACGATCGCCACCCCAAACCATGCGAACAGCCGCCGCCGGAGTCGACGACGAAAGTAGCCCAGAAGCGGGTTGGTCGGCCGGTGACGCCCGCGGTGGCCTCTCATGCGTCGGTACTCCGGGTGAACACGTAGCCCACGCCACGCACGGTGCGAATCCGGTCGGCGCCCACCTTCTTGCGCAGCTTTGAGATGTGGACGTCGACGGTTCGCTCGCCAACCGTCGCATCGTCGCGGCCGGCTTCCGCCAGCAACGACCCCCGCGGAACAACTCGGCCAGCGCGTCGCATCAGCGCCAGCAGCAGGTCGAACTCGAGCCCCGTAAGCTCGATCGTGCGGCCCTCGACGCGGACATGCCGCGCGGCAACTTCAACCTCGACACCCGCTTCGCTCAGCCGGGCGGCGGCGGCCTCGGGGTGGAGGCGCCGCAGCACGGCACGGAGCCGCGCCAGCAGTTCGCGAGAGCTGAACGGCTTGGCGATGTAGTCGTCCGCGCCCATCTCGAGCCCGACAACGCGGTCGGCCTCGTCACCGCGGGCGGTCAGCATGATGACCGGAATCTGGGTTCGAGCTCGGATCCGTCGCAGTGTCTCCAAGCCGTCGATGCCCGGCATCATCACATCGAGGAACACGGCGTCGTACGTCTCGCGATCGAGTGCGTCGAGACCCGCCGCACCTGAGCGCGCGTGCTCGAGTGCGACATCATTGGGGGCGAGGAAGCCGCGCAGCAACTCGAACAGCCGCACGTCATCGTCGACCAACAGGACCCGGACCGCCACAGGCCCACTCTACCGCCAGCTACGGCGGTGGCCGAAGTGTTGGCTCACCTCCGCCAGACGCTCACGTTGGGCGGGTTCGAGGACATCGTGGATGCGGGCGAGAGCGCCCACGAGTTGTTCCCGGACCTCTCGAATCCGGTCGTCCTGTCGGGCGAAGCCCTCGCCCATGATCTCCTCGTCGAAGGACTCCCCGCGCATTGCGTTCGTGATGTCGTCGCGCGAGAGCCGGAACTCGCCGCGGAGCTCCTGCGTCTTGTCCGCGAACTGTTCCACCTCGTTGCGGATCACCCGGTACTGCTCCGGCGTGGCTTCCAGTCTGGAGGCGATCCAGCCGACCATGCGTTCGGTGCCCCGGGCGCGCATTCGCCAGCGGGGTCCGGAGGAACCCCGGGCCCAGTCAGGACCTTCGCTCGAAGGCCCATGGCCCCAAGGTCCGCGGTGTCCGGGACCACAACGAGGTCCGTGGCTGCCGTAGTGACGGCGGTGGTGGAACCGATAGGCTCCGTAGACGAGGGCTGCACCAACAAAGATTCCGATCATCATGTCTGTCTCCTTGATGAACAGCTTGGGTCGCGCCTGTTTCGCGAGTTCGCGGGTCTTCATGAAGAAGTGTGAAGCCAGGGGCCGTGTTTCGCGCCCACCGCTCAGAAGGCCTCTGTTATGAAGGAAGGCATGCGAATGACTGGTTTGTGGGTGCTGGGCGCATTTCTGGCTGCCTGTGGTGGTGATGCTGACGCTGGGTCGGCGGGCGGAAGCACCGGCGAGGAAGACGCGTCGAGCTCGACCACGGACACGCCGAGCACCACCACGGTCACGGCGACCGGGCCCAGCACGACCACGACCAGCACGACCGACCCCACAACCACCGACCCGACCGAGACCGCGACGTCCACCGGCGTCGCCGAGGGCAGCACCACCGGTGAGACCAGCGAGACCGGCGGCTGCACGCTCGGCGAGCTCGACTGTGCGTGTGACGACGGGGCCTGCGTGGACGACCTCGAGTGCAACGCATCGGATGTGTGCACCGCCCCAGGATCCTGCGAAGACGACGAGTGGGGCGACATCACGTCCGAGGATGATGCGCACTTCCTGGGGATGATCGACGACGACGACAACAACGGCGGCAACGTGATGGGGGTGTTGACCGGGCCCGATGATGTGGACTGGTTCCGCTACGACGGGGAGGATTCCTCATTCGATTCCGTCGACCCATTCCGCACCATCGCCGCCTCGGCCGAGGTTCGTTTCTGTAAGTTCGCCGAGTGTGTCGATGGCCTGGAGAACACGGAGTTCACCTGCGGGGAAGGGGCGACCGCAACGACATCACCGGACGGGCGGCCCGGCTGCTGCGCCGACTCCGTCATTCATGTGCCGGACGCGAACTGCAGCGGCACCATCAGCGATGACATGGCCGTCTGGATTCGCGTGGACCAAGCCGATGCTGTTTGCGTCCAGTACGCGTTCGACTACCACTACTAACGGGCTTGGCTCAGCGTCGGTCCTCCCACGGGGTACCCTTGACCCACGTGGCGACCGAACGCGAGAGCGTGTTGCTTTGGCTCCCGGCGACCTTCGTGCTCGAAGTCCTCGCGTGGGAGGTCGGTTCTCGTCTTGGGTTGGGGATCGTGGATCCGACCTGGGAGGAACTCGGCCGGAGCATCAATGTCGAGCTCATCACATGGGGCCTCGGCGGGGCCGTGGTGGTGTTGTTCGCGGCGTTCATGTTGCTGCTGGAGGGACGGTCCAAGACGGTGGTCTCGTCGGTTCAACTCCTTGGCGTCCTGGCATTGGCGGCCTACTGGATCGGAGCATCCGTTGTCGCAAGCGGGTCCGTCGTCACGCTTGCGACGGTGGCGACGGCTGTCTTGAGTCGCCGCCGCGGCGCATGAGCTGCCCGTGATGACAACCAATTGGAATTCCGCTCTTCGAGAAGCACCGGAGGGGACAATGACTCGTTTCACCGGGATAACGAATGCATGAACGCTCGATCGCTCGACGCCGTCCTGAGCCGGTTCCACAGCACCGCACCCACCTATGACGGGGGAATGAGCAACCACGGGCCGATGGTGGTGGAGGCCTTGGAAGCCGCAGGCCTCGGCGGGTACGGGTCGGCGTTCGCGGAGCACGCCCTCGCAACGCTCGAGCCGCTGCAGGACCCCGGCGAGAGAAGGCTTGTCCTCGGAGATGGGAACGAGGCTGAATGGATCGAGCACTACCGGGCCCGAATCCAAGCGGCATCGGTGCAGGAGGTGGTGCGTGAGGCCCTTCCTTCCCTGCTCCCCGGCGCGATGGCGGGTGCGACTCATGGCCTGATCCGACTCTCGCATGCGGTGCGCGGATGGGGTCGTTCGCCATCGGAGGTCCGAGCCGAGGAGGTCGCCCACGGTCTCGGATACTGGGCGTCGGCCTTTCAAGCCTTGCCGGGCGAGGTCGGTACAGCGCCGGCCATCGACCTCCGGACCGCCATGGCGACGCTTCCGGGCTTGAGTGACGAGGAGCGCTCGAAGGCGGGACTCATCTTCGACCGTGTGCGAGCGCTCGACGGTGTGCAACGCTTCGCCGACGCGATTGCGAGCGTCGACTTGCGCGAGCAATCCACCTCGGACTTCATCTCCGAGATGGTCGCAATCGCGGCGAGGCTGATGCTGACCTCTCCAGGCGCTGGGTTTGCGTATCTCCATGCCATCACGGCCACGTCGGCGGTCCGCTCGTTGCTACCGTTCGTCGATGCATCGTCCGAGCTGGCGGTACGGCATGCGGTCTTCCACTGTGTGGCGGCTCTGCATGCCGCACACGGTGGGTCCAAGGCGTGGTTGGACTGGGAGCCCCCGGGCTCGCTCCCCGACGTTCGAACGCTGACTCTCGAAGCGGCGCGCTCGCAGGGGGACCACGCGATCAAGCTCGCGGTGAGCGTCGTGGACGAGATGTCGCGCCACCCAGACCCCGCACTGGTTTGCGCCGCGATGGCGGAGATCAACCGGTCGCGAGGGTAGCGAGCGCGCGCTGCATGTCGCGCTCGTGTTGCGCCGCGGGATCCTGGACGGCCAGGCTCATCGCGATGGTGCGATGCAGTAGCGCCTGGACTTCGAGCAGGCGGTGAAACATCGCCGCTCGTTGGTCCTCGAGGGAGCGGAGTCGATCGAGCCCCTCGAGGATGGGCTGACGTACCGTCGGCAGGTCCTTGCGGGCCTCTGAAGCTGCAAGCGCTCGCACCATCGCGCCCTCGTCGAGCGCCGCCAGCTCGGCCGAGATGGCGGCGAGCCGGTCGGCGGATCGCTCGACTGCGTCGACCAGCGACTCGACTGGGGCGGTCACCAGGTCGAGTTCGTTCGCGTTCGTCCCATGCAGCGCGGAACGATGGTCGACCAAGCGTTGGACCATCAGCGCGAGGTCGGCGATGACGGCGCGTACGTCGGAGGGCGGGTTGGTCTGCAGCAGCGTTGAGAGTCGCGCCACGAAGGGATCGGATGCCGGAAGTGCCACGGGGGTCTCCCGAAGCCGAAACGTGCCCGGCGATCGTTTTTCGATCGCCTTGTTGCTGAAGCGGACCAGCATGGCCCCCGCCGCGGCGATGAACACCACCAGCGTGGGTGCCCAGATGGGCGTCGAGACGAACTGGACAAGCGTCGCGAAGATTCCGGTCAGGATGACGCTCAGACCCAGGAACTGCAGTCCGCTGGCCCGAGACGCGCTGGGGGAGACGAGGGCGACCTTGAGGCCCTGGTCCCGCATCTCGTCTCGGAGGGCCACGGCGGTGTCGTGGTCGAGATCGGAGTACAGACGGGCCGGCAGTCGGATGCGGCCGAGTTTCTCATCGTCGTCGTAGAGGTGGACGTTTCCGATGATGAACTCGGGTGTTCGCATCGGTTGTCGAGAGAGTGTGGTGAGGAAGCGCTGCAGCCACTCGAGTTGTGCCGCGTCCTCGCTCAGAGAGCGAAGCTCCAGGCCCCAGCCTCGCTCTCCCAGCGGAACATGAGAGAAGCGCACTGCCACCCGCCCGCAACCCAGACACAGACGTTGCCCGACCCGAAGCGGGGCGTCGCAGTGCTGGCAGGTCGCGGTGCCGTCGGTGAGCGCGAGGGCGGATCCACCGCGGAGCACCCAAGTGATCTCGGTGGCGCTCGGGGGGCGGCCTTCGGGTCGCTCGTGGAGCAGCCTCGGCAAGAGTTCTGCGAGTGCAGGCGGTACGTCCGCTCGGAGCGTCCGCAGCTCGGGGAGCGGCGTGCGCTCTCGAAGCAGAGCTGGCCCGTCGTTGAACGGGAGCGAGCCTGTGAGGGCGTGCCACATCAGCGCGCCGATGCTGTACAGGTCGCTGCGCTGATCCACGGTGGTCTCGAACAGTTGCTCCGGAGCCGCGTAAGGGCTGCCCCGGAGCAGGAGACTCGAGGCCGTGTGGCTCGACAGGACGTTGACCCGGGCGAGCCCGATGTCGCACAACACGACCGTGCCGCTGCGGGTCCGAAGCACCTGCTCCGGCCGAAGGTCACGCAAGACGGCCCCGGCTTGGTGGACGCCGTACACCGCGTCGGTCAGACCCGAGAACACCGCGGTGAACTCCTCCAGACCGATCGGGGCTCGAGCCAGGACCGCGGTGAGGCTCTCCGCGTCGGGGACCGGACGCATGCGCCACGGCGACGGGCCTGCGGGATCGCGCGGGTCGGGTTGCGGGCCAAGAGCGAGCGTCTCGACAACCGCGTGGGCCTCGAGCTGCATCATTCGCTCTTGGTCGCGGACGTACCGACGGCGGATCGAGCTGTCGCGGGCGAGGTCCGGTGCGAGTTGGGCGACCAAAGCATCGCGTCCGTCGTCGAGCCGAACCAACCAGCGCTGTTCCGTTCCCACATCGGCCGGTCCTTGCAGAACCTCATGCGGCGTTTTCAGGAAGTCCAGTGTCACAGAGACTGCACCTCTTCCAGCGACTCGACCGTTGCGTGCAGCGATGCCAGCGCCTCGGCCTCCGGCGCTTCGCCCTGACGGTGCGACGCCGAGGCTCGGCGGGCTGCGAGGGCATCGAGGGTCGCGGTGAGGTCGAGCAAGCGCCCAGACCATAGATCGCGCTCGTGCATGCTGTGTCGATGCTCGGGGTGCGCGGGGTCAAAGTCGGCGCGCGACATTTCGGCGTCGAGTTCGTCCATCCTCCCGGCGGCCACCGCGGCGAGGTTGATCGCGTGGGCCATCTCGTCGCCGACCTCGTCCCGCTGGCCGGGCGTCAGTGTACGCGTGAGGTCGACCGTGCGGTGGACGACGGCGCGGAGCGCTTCCCGATGTCGCGCCTCTTTGATGCGGGGGACCGTGGTGTACAGCGCGTCGAGGCGCTGCTGCATGGCGGCCGGAAGGGCCCGCTGCTCGGCGGCTGAACCCACCCCAAGCGCGGTCCGGAACGCGGACCGGCGCGCGAACAACAGCACGAAGGGAAAGACCAGGATCATGCAGGCCACCGTGACCGGAAACCCCAAGAGCGGATTGACCATGATCGGGATCGAAGCGACCGCGCCTGCGAGGGTCATCCCTCGGCGAAGCAACGCCCACGCCGCTCGCCGGACATGCGGGTGGGCGGAGGCGCCACCTCGGGTGGTTTCGACGAGGATGCCCAGGTGGCGCATCGAGTCGACCAGGGTCTGCGCACTCGTGGAACTCAGGCCCACGGCGAGAGGGAAGGCGAGCCGAGGGATCCGCCGCTCGAGGTCTCCGGCATCCAGGCCCGCCGCCGCGTTGGCCCGGACCCAGCGCACCAGCTTGTCGCGGAGCTCACTCGAGAACTTGTGCGACAGCTTGCCGGGTCCGACGACGAACACCGAGTAGGGTCCCGCTTCGACGAGGAGCTGCACCATTCCGCAACGGAAACAGATCCGCAGCTCCGCCAACACCTCCGCACCGCACCCGGCGCAACGACCGTCCGCGGAGTCGTCGTCCGCGGGGGCGAGCGCGTGTTGAACGGGGACGAGCGCGGTGTCGGGCGCGTCCATGCGCTCCAGGGCGTCGAGCACGGCGGCGGCAGCCTGAGGGCGTTCGCCCGGTGCCTTGGCGAGCAAGCGACGAACGAGCGTATTGAGCTGTGGTCCATACGATGCCGGGAGCGATGGGACCTCCGCGGTTCGGTGTGCTTCGAGGACCGCGTAGGGCGTGCTCCCGCCGTACGGGGGGGCGCCGGTGGCAAGCTCGAAGATGATGCAGCCCAGCGCGTAGAGGTCGGTTCGGGGATCCACTGCGAGGGGGTCGAGGCACTCGGGTGCCATGTACGGCGGCGTCCCCAAGACGGTGAGCGCCCGCCTGTCTGCGGCAGCGAACGACGCCGCGCGAGCCATGCCGAAGTCGGCGATCTTGGCGATTGGTGGATCGCCGAGTGTCAGCAGTACGTTGGCGGGCTTGAGGTCCCGGTGGATGACGCCTCGGGCGTGCGCGTGCGACAGCCCGCGAGCGATGTCGCGAGCGATGGGGACCAGGGCGTCGAAGCTCAGTGTCTCGAGTTCGGCGAGGCGAGCCGCAAGCGTAGGGCCTTCGACCAGCTCCATCACCAGAGCGGTTCGCTGCTGCACCTCTCGCACGCCGAACACGCGGACGATGTTGGGATGGACCAGGCCCGACGCCAGCTCCGCCTCCCGCTGGAATCGGGCGCGGGCGCCGGCATCTCGTTCGTGCCGCGCGTGCAGCACCTTGGCCGCGAGTCGGGAGCCGGTGTGCGCACCGGTGACCTCGCGAACGGTCGCGATGGCCCCACTGCCGATCTCACGCCCCGGCTCGAGCGGCTCGTCGATCGGGGGCGGCGCGGGATCCAACGGGAAAACGTTGGCAAATGCGGACCCGCAGGGCAAGCCTCCGCGGGTTTCGGGCACCGGGTCTGTGGCCGTGGTAAGAACCGAGAAATGCGGTCCCTGGGCCTCGACGTCGGTTCCAAGACCATCGGCCGGGCCTTTGGCGATGAAGGTGGGCTGATCGCGATGGCGTTCGATGTGTGGCGGCGCAAGGGCCATGTGGAAGATGCGAGGGAGATTGCGCGTCAGGCTGGGGCGGAGGCTGTGAAAGCGATCGTGGTGGGATATCCGCTGGAGTTGGACGGACGGGTCGGGAGACGTGCGCGAGCGGTGCACAAATTCATCGAGGTTCTCGAGGTGGAACTCGAAGGCCAAAGCGTCGGCGCGCAGATCCACCTGTGGGACGAGCGCTTCAGTACCGCCGCCGCCGAACGGACGCTCCTCGAGGCCGACGTCTCCCGAGCGCGCCGCAAGTCGAAGATCGACGCCGTCGCGGCACAGGTCATCCTGCAGGGCTGGCTCGACGCGCAACGCAACAAGCGGGAGGACAATCGATGAGCGCTGCACGATCTCGGACCAAGTCCAAGTCCAAGGCCAAGGCCAAGGCCACGCGTCGCAAGAAGCGACCGTGGTGGAAGCCGAAGGGGTCGGCTCGGACGCAGCGGTGGGCGTTTGCCGTCGTCTTGATCAGTCTTGGCGGTGCGGCTTGGGCTGCCCATGGTGCCTACGAGCGCCTGCTCGACTACCCGAGCAAGGCGCTCGAAGGGGACACGACTCCCATCGAACTCGAGGTGCCTCGCGGTGCTTCGTTCCCGCAGGTGCTCGAGCTGTTGGTCGAGCACGAGGTCCTCGCCTCGGGTGATGCGAGCGCGTTCAAGGTCTACATCCTGCACAAGGGGGCGGCGCGCAAGACGACCGCCGGCCCACACGTGTTTCGCGGGGACATGACGCCCGAGGAGATCCTCGAGGAACTCCAACGCAAGCAGAAGGTCGCTGAGGTTCGCGTCACTGTTCCCGAGGGCAAGAACCTGCTCGACGTTGCGCAGATTCTCGCAGACTCAGGGCTGGCGACACCCGACGAGTTCGAAGCTGCGATGCGAGACCGGGCACTGCTCGACTCGCTCGACATCAGCGGTGAGACCGCTGAGGGGTACCTGTTCCCCGATACCTACAAGTTCGCCGCGAAGGCCACTCCGGAGGACGTCGTGACCCGAATGGTCAAGCGGCACCAGCAGGTGTTCGCCGGGTTGGCGCGCACGCATCGGGATTCGATTGCGAGTCTCGAAAAGAGTCTGGGGTGGGGGCCGCAGGAGGTCGTCACCCTCGCGTCGATCGTCGAGAAGGAGACCGGGGCCAAACACGAGCGGCCGCTCATCGCCGGGGTCTTCCTCAACCGGATGAAGTTCTCCAGCTTCAAGCCCAAACTGCTGCAGACCGATCCGACGATCATCTACGGCTGCACGGTGCCTGCAGAGAAGTCGGCGGCGTGTCAGAAGTTCGAGGGCCGCATCCGGCGGATCCACCTCGACGACAAGGACAACCTCTACAGCACCTACGCCAACGAGGGGCTTCCGCCGGGCCCGATCTCCAACCCTGGCAAGGCGGCGCTCGAGGCTGTACTCGCGCCCAAGAAGTCGCGCTTCCTGTACTTCGTTGCGCGCAACGACGGGACGCACGAGTTCAGTAAGTCGGTGGCCGAGCACGAGAAGTGGGTCGACCTGTACCAGCGCAAAGGTCAGGTCGGGAAACCGAAGAAAAAGAAGAAGCCGTAGCTACTGCACGCTGTCGATGGCCCAGCCGTCCGCCTTGCGCAGCATCGACACGGAGGCGCTGCCCCAGCGGACGGAGGCACGGCGCTCGGAACCTTCGGGGGCCGACGGTGAGGCGGTGCTGGAGAGTGTCGCGAGGGTGCGCAACAAGCCCTTGCGACTGAACAACACCGCGTCGTCCAAGCCGCGGGTGAAGGCCGCGAGGGCCTCGGTGCGGGCCGCGGGCGACGCTTGGAGATCCAACGCGGTCGCAGCAGACCCGTGCAGACTGCGCAGCGCGGTGGAGGCATCGGATGCCGCCACGCCGTGCGGTCGTCCACCCACGGTGTGCCCCGCCGCACGGGTCCGAACCAATGCGTCCAGCGTCTGCGAATCGGTTGGTTCGCCGGGCCGTAGTGCGAGCAAGGGCTCGGGCGCGCCGGTGGGCACCAACGTGTCGTCCTCGCCCGTCGAAGCAAAACGCCAGACTGCCAACGACAATGCCGTTCCATCGTGGTGCGCGACGACGAGGGAGAGCTGGCCCGTGGCAGCGTTGCCAACCTCGGCCACAAGCTCGACCGCCGAGCCCTCCGGGCGGTGGGCGTTCAGCGTCGCTTCAAACTGGAAACCACTGGGGGCGGCGACAGGCGCTGGTTGTTCAGCGGGCGGAGGCGTTGGCGCTTCGTCGCAGCCTCCGAGTGCAAGGATGCCGACGAGCGGGACGGCGAGGCGAGCCACACCTCAAGCGTCCCCGACAGCGCCCGAATGGGTCAAGCGGGTGGTACGCTCCGAGGGTGAGCGCTGTTTGGAGACGCTGTACCGCGTTTTGGGTCGCTGCGTGCCTCTGGGGACTGGGCCTTCCGGTTCCCATGGCGAATGCTGCTGCGACCCTCGTCCCCGCCGCCGCGCCTGGAGAGAGCACCGCGACGGTCGCGGTGTTGCCTTTGCAGGTCGAGGGCGAGCTCAGTCCGGCCGACCGCGAGAGCCTGATCAACGAGCTCGTCTCCGGGCTCGAGCGCGGTGCTTTTGGTGTCGTCGGTCCGGCCGAGGTCTTGAGCGCTTCGCCCAAGGCCGAGGGGTGTGCACAGGCAAAGTGTCTCGCGGCGGCGGCCGGTGACACGGGCGCCACACATGTGCTTCGAGCCCGCGTCGTCGTAGTCGACCGGGACTACACCGTTGCGGTGGAGCTCTACGACGGCCGCACCGGCGACACGTTGGCCAAGACCGACGAGTCCTGCGAGATCTGCGGAATCACCGACGCCGGAAACCTGATGGAGACGGCCGCGGCGACCCTTCGTACGAAGCTGGATGCCCTGGCCAAGGGTCCGAGCACGTTGTCCATCATCTCCGAGCCCGAGGGAGCCGAAGTTCGGCTCGATGGCGAGATCATCGGCGTCACCCCGATGGAGCGCCCAGTCATCCCCGGCAAAGCGGTCGTTCGCGTATCCAAGGAAGGCTTCATCGGTATCGAGCGCGAGGTCGAGCTTGTCGAGGGCGTCGCGGAGAGTCTGTCGTTCGAGCTCGAGAAGGTGCCCAGTCGGCTTCCCTCTCGTCCGTGGGGTTGGGTCTCGCTGGGACTCGGCGTGGCGGCCTTGGGCGCGGCGACGACATTCGCGGTCTTCGGCGCGACGGAGCGCGAGTACAAGTTCGGGGGCGACACCGCGAACAACTGCGTCGAAGACGAGGACGACAATGGCAACTGCAAGTTCGTCTGGAACACCGAGTGGCACGCGCTCGGGTTGGGCATTGCGGGCGGCGCCCTCACGACGCTGGGCATCGCCGTCCTACTCAACAGCCGGGGCGGAAAACGGGCCAAGCGTGACGACAGCGGCGGCAAGCTCGAGGCGAAGACCGCACGTCGCCGGAGCCGTCGACCGCGGGTCGGCGTCGGCATCGGCAGCCTGACCTTGCAGGGCCGCTTCTAGCCGCCGGTCTTGGCGTGGACCTTGTCGATCCGCGCCTGGGCTCGCTTGGAGCCCTTGGCCTTCGCCTTTTGGTACTGCTCGAGCGCGTCGTGGTAGCGCAGCACCTTGAAGTACGCATCGCCGAGCTTGAGGCGGTAGCTCTGGTTGGCCGGTGAGGCTCGAACGGCCCGCTCGGCGTACTCGACCGCCTTCTGGTTCTTGCCGGTGTCGAAGTAGACGTCGCTGAGGCCCATCAAGGCTTTCGCGTTCTTCCGGTCGAACGAGATCGCCTGGTTGAACAGCGACGAGGCTTTGGAGCGCTGTCCGGCCCGGAGTGCGGTATGCCCCTCCGCTGCGAGTTCGTTGGCTCGCTCAGGGTTGCGTTCAGCCTGCCCGAGAAGCTCGGTGGGGTCCTTGGTCTTGGTGCGCCGGGTCTTCTTGGGGCGGTGACCCGTATTGCTCGTGGGCTCCTCGGTGACCTCGACCACGGGGTCCTCGGGTTCCGGATCGCCGAGCGCGAAGTCGGCCGGATCGGGGGTTGGGGCTTTGGTCGCGGCTGCAACGACCGGGTCGACGTCGCTGACCTCCGATCCCTTGCGCCGGCGCCTGCCTTTGAGCAGTTTGCGCCCGAGCCCGGCACCGACCATGACCATCGAGGGGTCGTCCTCCGCCTTGTCCATGATGGCGGCCATCTCGGCGATCTTGGCTTCCTTCTTTTCTGGATCCTGCTCGACCTCAGCGGCGGCCGCGGCGGACATTGCCCGGTCGGCGTTCGTGAAGACGCCTTGCTTGGCCTGGTCGATGTACATGCCCAGCGCGACCGGTGTCGTCTTGGACCGCTCGAATGCGTACTCGTTGGTCTCGTCGAATACGAGTGCGTAGAAGTAGTACTGGCTGGCGAGGCCCTTGGCGTCGCTGTCGTACAGCTCGTCTGCGTACTTGATGAGCGTCGCAGAGAACTCCTTCCGCAGCAGCAGCCCGCGCTCGTCGCCGAGGTCCTCCGCGCTGCCTTCGAGTTGCTCGAGCTCGAGCACCTTCACGTAGGCGCTGGCCTCCGGGTCCTCCTGTGGTGGCACAACCCAGTGTGTGCGCGAGGCTTCACTGCGGGCTTCAGTCGTGAGCCGCTCGACGTCGTCGACTTCTTCCTCGGTCGGACCGCCGCTGGTCCACAGGAACAAGCCGAGTCCCGCCGCAGCGAGCGTGCTGAGACCGGCGACGACGGGCCACAGCCAGCTGCGGGTCCTGCCGCTGCCCCTATGAGCCGATGGCATTCGAGCCGCGATCGCTGCGATGCGCTCCGGATCGTTGGGGAGTTCGGGCAGCGGAAGGTCGTCCCAATCCGTCTGGATTCCCGCCGCGATCTGAGCCTCGCACAGCGCCGCTTCGAGGTCTGCCGTATCAACGAAGCGGTCGGCGGGATCCTTCGCGAGGCAACGCATGATGAGGGCATCGATCGCCGGGTGGATCTCCGCGCCCGGACGCGCCTGGCGTGGCGGCATGGGGATGTCGTGGACCTGCATCTCCAGCAGTGCCTCGATCGTCTTCGCGTCGAAGGGGGCCCTGCCAACCAGAAACTCGTACGCCATGCACCCGACGGCATAGATGTCGAGTCGGCCATCGAACGGCTGCGAGAGGACCAGTTCAGGGGCCATGTAGTGCGGCGTGCCTGCGAGGCCGGTGCCACCCTGAGAGCTTGCCGCCAACATCGACGAGATTCCGAAGTCGACGATCTTGATCTGTTCGCGACCGTCTGGCGCCGTCGTGGTGAGGATGTTCTCCGGCTTGATGTCTCGGTGAACGACACCGGCTCGATGCGCGACGCCGAGGCCCTTGCAGGTCTGTCGCAGGATCGCGATGAACGTCCCCGGGTCCATGCTGTACAGCTCGTCGGGCGGGACGAGGTCGTGCCCATCGAGAAGCTCCATCACGAAGAACAAGCGGCCGTCGGACAGCTCACCGAAGTCGTAGAGGTCGACGAGGTACTGAGAGCCGAGGCGTCCAGCGGCCTTGGCCTCGTCCTTGAAAACCTTGACCATGTGGGCCTGCTGGCTCAGGTCGAAGCGCAAGATCTTCAGGGCGACGCGTCGCTCGATGTCGACGTGCACCGCCTCGTAGACGACGCCCATGCCGCCCTCGCCCAGCCACCGGACGATCTTGTAGCGCGTCCCAGGAATGACCTTTCCTTGGGTCAGTCGGAGCTTGGCGTCGGAGCCGGGGGTCTGCAGCCCGTCGCCGCCGTGCACGTACGTCCCCATCCGGTTTTCTCGGTGGAACGTCGCCGCGTTGTCGGCCTGCGGGGGCCCGACGGGTCGCGTGGGCCCCGGTGGCGCGGATGGCGGAACAGCGCCGCGGGCGATCTGGGTCGGGGCTCGACCGATAACAGACTGGCTGGGGTCGGTCGTGTTGGACGCGGCCGGTTGTGTCGATGGACGAGCAGGCATGGAAAGCTAAGAGGGCTAGGCCGACTAATTGTAGGGATCGCCGCCGCGCGTTTCAAAGATGCGACGAGCGCTACAGTTCTGGCTTCGCGGGTGGGAGAGCGTCGTAGATTCCGGACAGCCCGGAGGAAAAGCGTACCGTGCCGTCTCGCTCGATGATCACCGCATCGAGGTCTGGGCGCGATTCGACGAACGCGAGACCCGCTTCGGCGCCCATGACCGTGACAGCTGTACAGTAGGCATCGGCTTGGGAGGCGTCCTTGGCCAGCAGTGTGACGCTCTTCGGACTCTTGGATCGCTCGATCGGCCAGCCAGTCGTCGGATCGAGGATGTGCGCGTAGCGCCGGCCTTCGTGTTCGAAAAACCGCATGTAGTCGCCCGAGGTCACGACGGCCCGTTCTTCGATGGAGAGGACGCCCAAGGAGCCTGAGGTTTCGGGGTCCTTCACGCCGACACGCCATGGGTCGCCGCCCTTCGAACCGGCTGCGTACGTGTCGCCGCCTGCTTCGACAACATGGTTGGCGAAGCCTCGTGCGCGAAGTAGCGCTGACGCTCGGTCGACCGCGTATCCCTTGGCGATGGCCCCAAGCCCGATCTTCATCCCGGCGGTGGGAAGCCGAGCCGTTCGGGTGTCGGCGTCGAGCTCGATCGAGGCGCCGTCGACCAACGGAAGCGCGGCCTCGATCTGCTGGGCACTCGGCGGCGTAGCACCGGCCTTGAAGCTCCACAGGTGTCCAACGCCGTGGAACGTGACGTCGAAGGTTCCGCCCGTTTCGCTGTGAACGCGTTTGGAGAGGTCGAGGACTTCGAACAACTCCTTGGAGATGAGCATCGCGCCACCACCCGCGCCCTGGTTGAGGCGAGAGAGCTCGGTGTTTGGCTTCCACTCGCTCATCAGCCCCTCGATGCGGGCCATCTCGGCGAGTGCGTCCTGCATGGCGATGCCTGCTTTCTTGGCATCTCCCTGCGGTCCGACAAACACATTCAAGGAGACGGTTGTGCCCATCAGCTCGGACGTGCCGAACATCGTGCCGTCCCGGCGGACCGGAGGGGTCCCCTCCTCGGGGGTATTGATCTTGGGCGGGGCTTTCGCGACGGTGGGACCCTCGGGCGCCGGAAGCTGGGCCGAAGACTGGGGCTTGGGTGCCTCGGATTTGGAGCACGCGCCCAACATCAGCACAGCCAGCGGGAGGGCAAGCAGCTTCACTGTCACTTCTTCTTGCGGCTGCCCGGCGGAGGCGGCGGGGGGCTCCGCAGAGGGGGCGGCAACAGAGCCTTGATCCGCTTGAGGGTCTCGCCGGGTCGGTGTGCATCGACGTGGACCAGCTCGACTTCTTCGTCGTCGAGTTCCTCGACCGGTTCACCGACCGCCGCTTGGTTGGAGTCGAACTCCAACACCTGGTCGAGCAGTGCATCGAGGTTGCTCTCGGTGCTCGGGTCGGGGGTAGGCTCGTCGAGCAGAGCCCTGATCGCGTCGTCCTCTGCAGCCTCGGCGGCTCGAGCTGCGTTGACGATCTGCCGCGGCGCCGTGACGCCGTCGTCCGAGGCGAATGTGTTGGCGACGGGCGCGATGCCGCTCTCGTCGGAATCGAAGTCGACGTCGAGCTCCGAGGTTGCGCTGTCATCCGGCAACGTGCCCGCTTCGGCCTGCGACCAAACGGTGTCCAGCCCGGGGAATCTACGCCAGTAGCGAGCGCCGGGGAGGACCCGAGGGTCCTCGCCCTCCATGGGTCGCTGCACGATGATGGCGCCCGCGACTGCGCTCACCGTGAACAGGCCCGAGGCGCAGTAGGCATCGATAGCCTCTTTGAAGCGAAAGAACGCTTGCTGCGGATCTCCATCGCTGGAGACGACGGCTTTCCACAGTCGAAGCGGCCCCAGCTCGACCAGCGGCGAGAACAGAAACTCACGTCCGGAGCCGAACAGCAGGGTGAAGCGCTCCTGTTCGACGACGTAGTGCGCCGGTGTGAGCTGCAGACGGCCGAGGGCTTGTGCGATCGCAGGGCCGGTTGGCCGCAGGTTGGCCATCCGTCGCAACCGGTTCTGCGCGTCGTCGAGGCCCTCATCGCGAAGAACCTCGCGCAGGATGTCTTCGGCTTCGGACCACGTGCCGTACATCGGCAGCGTGGCCATCAAGGTGCCGCCGGGTTTGGTGACGCGGAGCAGGCCCTCGAGGGCATCGCCCAGGTCATGGGCCTCGCGAAGCACGAGGTTGGCCACCACCAGGTCGTACAGCGAGTCGGCCATGTCGGCGACCGAGGATGCGTCCTCCGCCTTGAGGTAGACCCGCTTCTTCCACTCGGGCGCGATCTTGCTCTTGGCAAGCGCTCGCATGGCCTCCTGCGGTTCGAGTCCGAGGACTCGTACGCCAGCAGGCAGTCGCGTCAGCAGCTGCTCGATCGTGTTGCCAACACCGCTGTGGATGTCGAGCACCATCCCTTCGCGCAAGGGCGGAAGGTGACGCCACAGAAGCCGTGCGAACCGCTCGTTCCAAACGGGGCCGACCTCGCGTTCGACCAAGCGCGCGACCTTTTGCTCGCGCAGGTTGGTGGCGATGGCCACGAGCCTCTACTCCGGCACCATGAGGATGCTGAGTTCGATTCCACCGTCGCCGTTGGCGCGGACGTTCGTCGCACCCTCGCAGGGACCGTTGGTGTCGGACAGGCAGTAGTCGAGGGCGATGTTGACCGTCCAAGGGCGGTCGCGGAAGGCCTCGTCCACCTGAGGTCCGCCGATGCTCAGACCATGGGTGAAGCCCTCTGGCCCGGCGGGTCCGGTCGCGATTGCGTCATTCGTGATCGCGAATGTCTCCGCATCGAACGGGGATGCGTTGATGTTGAACGCAAATCCGAAGAAGCAGCTCGACCCACACTCGCCGGGCGAGGTGATCGTGAACAACGGGTCGTCGTCCTCGCCGACAGCCAGAGCGGCGTCTGGGTTGAACGTGCGGAAGATGGGGACGAGCGTGCTGTCGACCCCTTCGCCGCCGAGTCCCGAGTGGTCGACGGCGATGTCGTATCCAGTCGACTCGTCGTTGGTGACACAATACGGGACGAACACCTCGGCGCCCGATTGGGTCCCTCGGACGATGAACACCCAGGTGCCGAAGCGGTCCTCCGTGATCGAGCCTTCGACCGCGCAGGTCTCGGCATTGACGGAAATGCCCGCGGGGCGACGTCCGTTTCCGGTTCCGCCATCGCTGTCACACCGGATGGCCGTGCCGTCGCCGGTGCCGTCCACGACCAGGTCGAGGAGAGTCTCCTCGCCGGGGCGCAAACAAAACGGGACCTCGTCGATCGCCAAGGCTTGGTCGACGTCGAGCCCCTCGTTGATGACGATGTCGCACGTCGTCGAGGACATGCCGGTACTGTCCATCACGGTGAAGTCGACCGAGGTCGTGCCGGTCGTGGTGGGCGTGCCCGTGATACGACCGGAGCGCTCATTGATCTCCAGACCCTCGGGCAGCGTCTCCGCCATCCAGCTGCGCGTGCCGTCGTCCATCGCCGATACGTCGGGCGTGTGGTCGTAGTCGGCACCGACCGCGCCTTCGGGGAATGCATCGCAGTCGAGCCCGAGGTCCCCGGCAGTGTCATTGCCAGCCGAGATCGAGGGCTCGGAGTAGGCATCCGGAGCATCGAGGTCGCTCGTGCAGGCACCAAGAAGTCCGGCTGCGGACAGAGCAAGCCCGGTAGCGGGTCGAGCGAGAAAGGAGGCGTCAACGCGTAGGCGCATGGCGAAAAACCGAGTGAAGCCTAACACGAGGGGGCAGCTCTACGAAGCCGCTGTGCCGACTGCGGCCTCCACGTCGGCGATCTCCTTGGGGATCGCGGCGGTGAGGATCTCTGGCTCGGCGTCCGTACACAGCACGTCGTCCTCGATGCGGATGCCCCGGACGTCCGCGAACCGGGCCAACGCGTCTTTGTTCAGGGTGCCGTCGGCCAGGAAGGGGCCGGCGATGCGCTCGCTCTCGAGAATGGCGGGCACGAGATAGATGCCAGGCTCGATCGTGACCACCATGCCGGGCTCCAGGTCCCGGTCGAGCCGGAGGAAGCCCAGCCCGAACTGCTCGCTACGGGTACGACCTTGTGCGTATCCGGCCCGGTCGCCGAGGTCCTCCATGTCGTGGACGTCGAGTCCCAGGACGTGCCCGACTCCGTGCGGGAACAGCAGCGCATGAGCGCCGCGCTCGACGAGACCCTCCGGGTCGCCGCGCAAGATGCCTTCGTCGACGAGGCCGCGGGCCAGCACGACGCTAGCGTGCAGGTGAATGTCGCGGTAGCGAGCGCCGGGTTTGACCATGGCGCAGGCTTCCTTCTCGGCTTGAAGCACGATGTCGTAGAGCGCTCGCTGGGTCGCGCTGAATCTGCCTTGGACCGGCCAGGTGCGGGTGACGTCGCTGGCCCACCCGTGGTGCTCGCCCCCGAGGTCGGCCAACAGGAGGTCGGAGGGGCCGAGGCGGTGCTGGTAGTCGGTGTTGTGCAGGACCTCGCCGTGCACGGTCACGATGCTGCCGTACGCGGGCTCGCATCCACGCGCGAGCAACTCTCGCTCCATCGCCGCTCGGATGTCGTGCTCGAGTAGGCCCGGCTTGGTGATCGCCATACCCACGCGATGGGCAGCGGTCGTGGCTGCGACCGCCGATCGAATCATCTCGACCGCGCCGGGATCGTGGCGAAGCCGGAGCTCGATCATCGCATCGGCGAGCGTGAGGTCAGGTCCGCTGAGCTCGTCGACGCTCGGTGCACGGGTGGGATCCCACGTGCGGCCGAGCAGCGCGCACTGCTTGGCGCGCGTCTGCGGATCGGCGGAGGGGAGGGTGCCGAGTTTGCCGGCGGCCTGCAGCGCGTCGGCGAGCTCGCTCAGCGGGCGCACGGCATCAACCCCAGTCGCGTTCCCGATGGCGGCAAGAGACGGCGATGCTCCGTGCCAGAGCGCATCGTCGGCGTCATGCGGAATGACGAACAGCTCGCATCGGCCCGCGTGCACGATCAGCGCCGCTTCGGGCATGCCCGCCCCGACCAGATACAGGAAGTGCGAATCGGCCCGGTAGGGGTAGACGTTGGCCGGGTAGTTTCGAGAGCGCTGCCCACCGGCGAAGATCACGGCGGCCTGATCCCCGAGCGCGTCCGTGAGCGCACTGCGGCGGCTGGAGAACACCTGGGGCGACTGCACTGGAAGCTGGCCCGACATGCTCGCAGGGTACTTGGATCGGCACCTAGAGGATAGCCAGAGCGGTTTTCCGCCCGCGCCGCCAGGCTGCTACCCTCCCGCACCGTGAGCGAGCAGCCTGACGCGTCGCCAGAGACCGCCGAAGCCCAGAGTCCGCCCCCGCTGCGGTCCGGTTTCCTCTCGCGTCTTCCGCCGGAGCGTCGCTTCTTGTTGCTGCTCCTGGTCCTGGGTCTTGCCACTCGCTTCGCGTGGGTCCTGTGGATTCACCCCCCGGTCGACTACGTGTTCTCGGACATGGCGAAGTACGTCCACCGGGCGCAAGCGCTGGCCGAGCACGGGTTCGTCTGGGGAGACCGCACGCTCGCTTGGCAGGCTTGGGGCACGCACTACATTCTTGCGATCCCCCTGCGGCTGTTCGGCAAGGACAACCTCGTCGCAGGCTCCGTGCTGTGGGCGACGATGGGCGGGCTGACCGTGCCGCTGGCATACCTGGTCGGCTGCCGCGTCTGCAGCACTGCGTTGCTGGCGAAGATCGTTGGCGTGGCGGCGCTGGTCTGGCTCCCGAGCCTGAGCAACTCGGGCAGCTTTCTGTCCGAGACCCCGTTCCTGTTCTTCCAGCTGTGGTCGACCTACTGGCTGCTGTGCACGCTGCAAGATGGCAAACGTGCCCTCGGCGCAGGCCTCGTGTCGGCGGTGGCCCTCGCGGTTCGCCCACAGTCCGCACTCTTCTTTCTGTTGGTCTTCATCGCGTGGCTGGTCAACATCAAGCGACTTCGACACGTGCGGTGGTTCCACCTCGTGGCGATCGCGGCTCCGATCATCGCGATGCTCGGGTTCTCGATGTGGCGGTTCGAGCAGCACACGGGGTACGGCCCCGGCGTCGCCGAAAACGCCAACATGAACCTGACCGCGGCGCGCTGCCACAACATCGTGACGCAGGCCTTCCGCACCGAGTCCCTCAAAAATCGCAGCGAGCGGCGCGAGAGCACCCGAGACGGCCGACGGGTCAGCCTGCCCGGCTACCGGCTCATCGCGAAGAGGATCCCCGACGACAGCATTCTTGGCCTGCGTCCGGCCTTGGGCGGCCAGACCATTCGCATGGTCGGCTACATCGGTGACCCCGACATCCACCGCGAGATTCGCAGCGAGTGTTACGAGAAGACCGGCGTGGTCGAGCAGGCCCGCTACAGCATGGTGAACATGTCCCTGCTGTGGTTTGTCGGGCAGCAGTGGCCCGAGAAGGAGAAGGGCCGCAAGTGGTTCCTACCGCCGGTCGAAGGCTTCAAGCACTTCTACCAGGTCGCCATTTGGGTTCCGTCGCTGGTCGCGATGGCGTGGTTCATGGCTTGGATTCGGCGTCGTCCGTCGATGTCGCTGATCGCGTTTCAGACGTTCACATCGACCGCCATCGCGGGGCTGTTCTTCGGGTCGATCCGCTTGCGCACGCCCTATGACATCTACGCGATTATCCTGGCCGCAGAGGTCTTCGCTGTGGTCTATCTGCGCGTACGGGCGTATCGCGCTGCGGCGGCGCTGAAGGCCGAGTCCGACTCCGACTCCGAGTGAGGCATATGCGCCTTCGAATCCATCCAGAACGCCCCGCTCCGCGGAAGCTCGCACCGGCTGTCGATGCTCTGCGCCGCGGCAACGTGATCATCTACCCGACCGATACGGGCTACGCGTTCGGCTGTGCCATGTCGAGCAAGAAGGGCATCGCGTCGCTCCGCAAGCTCAAGGGGATTCACGAGAAGCATGCGAAGCCGCTGACGATGCTCGTCAACGACCTGTCGCAGATCGGTCGGTATGGACACATGGGCAACAAGCACTTCCGTGTCGTTCGGCGTCTGCTGCCTGGCCCGTACACGATGATTCTTCCCGCGACACAGGACATCCCGCGCAGCATGAAGAACCGCAACCATGAAGTCGGTCTCCGCATGCCGAAGTCCGCGATCTGCACGATGCTGGTCGACTTGCTGGAGGAGCCCCTGCTGACCGGTTCGGTGACGCCCGGGGAGAGCGAGCCTGGCCTCGAGGAGCCCGAAGACCTGGAACGAATCCATGGTCACGACGTCTCGGTGATCATCGATGCTGGACCGTTGTGGCCCGAGCCGAGCACGGTGCTCCGACTCTTCGACGACCAGATCGAAGTGCTGCGCGAAGGCCAGGGCGCCGTGCCCTGAGTTCGTTCGCGGGGGCCATCAGTCCGGCCGGAGCTCAGACGCCGGACTCGAGGGCTACTCCACCTCGTGGGCCAAGCGCCGGATTCGTTCCATGCGCTTCTCCATGAGGATGAGCTTGTCGGGGAGGATGGTCGCGATGAGCTTCTCGAAGGCCAGGGAGAAGAAGAAATTGAGATTGCGCAGGAGCCACAAGTCCAGCTGGGCCTTCTTCGCGTCGGGGCCCACACCAAAAGTGAGCGGTTCGAGTTCCTCGACGCGAACATCGACCGCGCCACGAAATCCGTGAACGGCAACCGGGTCCATGTCGGTGTGCAGGAAGAGGCAGATTCCGAGCCTGAGCATCTCCCGGTAGACCCGCAGCTGGCCATCGAGCATGGTCAGAGCGGTCGACACCGCCTCGGCGTCGCTCATGGTCTGCTCGAAGCGATACGCACCTCCGCCGACCGGTGCTCTTGCGCGAAAAATGCAGACGGAGGCGGATGCAGACCTGGCGTCACGAGCTCCTTCGAGGATCCGTTGGTCCGACTCGGACATGGCCGCGCTGTCTGGAGAATACCGTCGCGGCGAGACGACAACGTCCTCGACTGGGGTGATGACCAGTGCGGTGCGGGGTCCGCCGGGCGTCTCGATCTCGAGTGTGTCGAAGTCCATCGTCATCGGCGTCAGGCCGGCTGGCTCAGGATTCCGGGGACTGCGACGCGCAGCGGTGGGAGAGGGGCGTTCGGCGAGCGGATGGCCCACAGCCCGAGCGTGCGTGTGCGGGGCTCGAGCCCACCGACCGCAAAGGCGAACCTCATCACGCTCGACCCTCCGGCGGGGATGATGAACTCGGCCGGCTCACCCGTCAGCGTCAGCGGCGGAATCTCGAGGCCATCGTCGTCGAGCAGGACGCCCTCGCGGTCGATGGTCACGGCGGTCTCGCCAGCGTTGACGACGGTACACTCCACAGTGAGTTGACGCTCTGCGTAGCGGGTCTGCACCACGTCGATGCGAAGGTCGTGAACCCGCGCCTGGTGTTCGCCCTGTTCGAACGACAACACGTGGTCTTGGTTCCCCGCGCACGCGGTCGGCAAACCGAGGAAGAGTGCAGCCAGAGCGCCGAAGGCCGCTCTACGAACCGTCATGGTTCCATGGTACACGGGCGAGGCGATGAAGCTCGCAATCCCATCTTTCCAGTTCCGCTTTATCCCTTCGATGGGCAACGTGGTCTTCCCGGGCAACTTCCATCCGGTCGGCACTCAGATGGCCGCCGACGCGATGCTCGAGCGTGTTGGAGCGTCCGAGTCGCAAGGTGGGGAAAACTGGTTGATCGTAGGCGGATCGGGCGGTTTTGGGAGCGCCGCACGTGCGGTCCTCGGGGGGCGTCACGGGGCAAACACCCTCAACGTCTCGCTCGACGCCCAGCCCACTCCCGAGAGCAACAACAAGATTCGCAAGATCGGCTCGCCCGGCTTTCACCGGAACCTGGCGCTCGAGCGCGGGCTGACCAAGCGCGGCACCAAGGCGGGCTCGATCATCGGCGACGCGTTCGATCCGGCGATTCGTGACGAGGTCGTCGCGACGGTTCGCGAGAGCTTCGACGGCAAGATCAACGGTCTGGTATGGGCACTCGCAGCTCCTCGCGCGACCGACCCACGCACGGGCAAGGCGGTCACCAGCGCGCTCAAGCCACTGGGTAAATCGCTGAGCGTCAAGACGTTCACCGGACGCGACGAGAAGCGAGGCAAGGTCCCGCAAGTCGTCGAGATGGAGCTTCCTCCGGGCAGCCCCGAAGAGGCCATCTCCACGATCTTTGTGATGGGCGGCGGCATCGTGCGTCAGTGGATCGATGTGCTGATCGCAGCCGACGTGCTTGCCGAAGGCTTCACGCTCTACACGATCAGCTACCGCGGCAACCCGCTCAACGCTGGCATGTACCGTGACGGCCTGATCGGGCTGGCCAAGGCTGACCTCGAGTTCGAGACCGCCGTCCTCAACGCGCAGCTCGCAGAACGCGTCGGAGGCAAGGCGCTCGCCGTCGAGGGACCGGCGGTCGTCACCGAGGCATCGGGCGGTATCCCCGGCGTTCCGTTCTATCTCGCGCACATGCTCGAGGTGATGGGCGACAAGTTCGAGGACCCGCTTGCGTCGATGCAGCGCATGTTCGCGGGACACTTCTCCGAAGATGGCCTTCCCACCGACGACGACGGCCTGGTGCGTATGGATGACGTCGAGTTGCAGGAGGCGTTCCAGACCGAGCTCGCGGCGCGCTACGACGCCGCGGCCGTTGGCTCCAACTTCGATGACGGCCTCTACGACCGCTTCATGTCGGAGTACGGGAAGACTCGAGGCTTCGACATCGCCGGTGTCGACTACGAAGCCGAGTTCGACACCGACGCGGTGTGTGGCCTGCCGCCCTCCGAAGGCTGAGCCGGACCCTCACTTGCTGACGGCGAGACGGTTGGACCTATCGTCCCGCCGAAGACGGCGCGCGCGGAGCTTGCTTCGCGCTGCGCAGGTATGGGTGCCGTGTCATGATGCCCACGCATGAGCGGCCAGGGCGACGTGGGTAGGGTAGCGGGCAGCGATGTCGCAACCTTCGCGGATGCGCCGCAGCCCGACACCACCCAGGACCGTGTCGCCCCGATGGGGCCGACCACGGCCGGGATCATCGGGCAGGAGATCCTGGGTCAGTACCGAGTCCTCTCCAAGCTCGGTCGCGGAGGCATGGGCACCGTGTTCTTGGCCGAGCAGCCCGGAATGAACCGCCAGGTTGCGATCAAGGTTCTGCACGCGGAGGTCAGCGAGGAGCCCGACGCGGCACGGCGATTCCAAGTCGAAGCCGAGGCCGCCGCCAGGCTTGCCAGCCCGCACATCGTGTCGGTCTACAACTTCGGTCGGCTGGAGTCCGGAGAGTTGTATCTCGCCATGGAGTTCCTGCAGGGACGCACGCTCCACGCCGAGCTCGCCACCTACGGTCGGCTGCCGCTCGAACAGGTGGCAGATTTGGTGCAACAGATTGCACGCGGTCTCGACGAGGCCCATCGCAAGGGCGTCATTCACCGCGACCTCAAGCCCGGCAACATCATGGTCGTTCGTGGTGTTGATGGCGATGTGGCGAAGCTGCTGGATTTTGGCATCGCCAAGCTGGATGCGGGCACCGGGACGCAGACTCGCGGGTGGGTGGGCACCCCTCGCTACATGGCGCCGGAGCAATTCACCGGGGCGCCGATCGATGCCCGGACCGATATCTACGCGCTTGGGCTCATCACCTACGAGATGTTGTGCGGCCGCACGCCGTTCGTCTCCGACAACCCGATGAGCTACGTGCACAGTCACGTCTATTCGGCCGTGCCGAGCATGCAGGAGATTGTGCCCGGGATGGTCCCGCCGGCGGTCGAACAGGTGGTGCTCTCCGCCTTGGCCAAGGAGCCTGGTGCTCGGCCGCACAGCGCGTCAGCCTTCGCGGACGCGCTGCGAGCCTCGCTCTACGCGGCTCCGCCCGTGCCCCCCAGATCCTCGATCGTTCCCGTGCTTGTGGCGACGGGACTGGGCGTCGCGATCCTGGGTGGGTTGGTGTTCTGGGGCGTCTTCAGGTGGGCAGCGCCAACCCCGAATGAGACCGAGGTCGTCGCATCCGCCGAAGAACCTCCAGCGAAGCAGGGCTCAAACGGGGCTCAGACGCCCGCGAAGGTTGGACTCCACGTGCCACAAGCCGCGGCCGATGCGGGCTTTGATCCCGCCTACGTGGCCACGCTTCCCAAGGAGTTCAAGGCGTTGGTTGGACTCGACGAGGCCGAACTTCTCAAACGTCTCGATGAAACGATGTCGGTGTACCCGCCCAGCATGAGGGGGCAGACTCGAGGGCAATACACGCTGCAGCTCGCATCCATGCCGCGCGAGCCCGGGACACCTCGAAGGGCCATGCTCATCAATGCGATCGTGGGTATGAATGCGGCTCAGAAGTACATGCCGAAGGATCCTCGGACGACCAAAGAGTTGGTCGCTGACTATCTGTCGGGCCCGGGTCCGATCCCGAGAGCGGACCGACAGGAGATCATCGACAACATGCGCGCGGCGATTCGCGAAGAGGTCGATCGGGAGTAACCGTTCACCCCCTGGATTTTGCAGGAGCGCGCCTCCGTGCGGATTAACACCCGGACAAGGATCGACGCCGGGTACGTCGGCATGATCAAAGGGATTCGTGCCTGCCAACCCAACCGAGCG